>Ga0066850_10000078_pt1 | contig 48634 bp, 23 predicted proteins | sample ETNtaG_4_FD_67282 | JGI IMG/M metagenome (GOLD analysis project Ga0066850, IMG submission 67282) | Marine microbial and viral communities from oxygen minimum zone, Eastern Pacific Ocean - ETNP201406SV67 | ecosystem: Environmental > Aquatic > Marine > Oceanic | place: Pacific Ocean: Eastern... | reverse complement strand
AGAACTTGGACGAGGATGAGTTTAAAGTAATTTGGGGTAGATTGTTTCATTCTTATTGGGATGATATAACTTACTCAGAAGTAAATGAAAAAGATTTAGAACAATACGAAGAGGCTAGTTTCTAACGCAAAAAACGAAAAATCGGCGCCGAAAGTCCCTAAATGTACCAACAATTTCCCACTAAGATTACTGATTTGGTCAAAACATACAACATTATACCCGAAGAGAGGGTTGATGAGATGTTGTCATGGTTTTTAGGGAAACAAAAAGGACTTGGTTACCCTGTAAGGTCCTTAAAACCCGAACTACAAGACCCAACTCCTATTTTTGAATGGATTTCTGAGATAACACAAGACGTTTATGGTCGATATGTTCAAGAATGCCCTGGCCCAATAGATGATTTGGAACTTGGGGACTTTGTTGTACGAGTTTATCCGCCAAATGAAGGAGAATCCACATACAAATTCGATCAAAATGTTGGAGAAAGTGTAAATAGACTATTTTCTGTTACAATTTATCTTAATACGGTAGAAGAGGGTGGTGAAACTGAGTTTCCTAACTATGGATTAGCGTCAAAACCCGTAAAAGGAAAGGTTCTCATCTTTCCATGCAATTATGTGCTCCCTCATCAAGATAATATTCCCATTTCAGAGGCAAAATACGTTGCAACTTCTTATATTAACTGGAGAACATCATAATTTTATAGATACTTCGTGATGTCGCAACGTAAAAATGAATATTGAGCAGCTGGAGGAGCTAGATTCTTATAATTTAGATCTAATTGTAGAATCTCTTCAATATCGATTGGAAAATGATACAAATTTGATGTATCACCCTGATATTAAATCAGATTTAGAAGATATGTTAGCAATTATGGAAGATGAATACCTATAACGTCTATATTGCCGATAAAGTAATAATGGAAGATGTTGAAGAACGGGATCTAAAACACAAATTAGAGTTTCTTCGCTGTTATTTCACGCATTACCCAGATGACGAACTACGTCATGAAGAGATAAAAGTAGTTAAGAATAAGCAGTCTATATAATACATCTATGGACAAATTGATTTGATCGTAGTATAATAATCATGTAACTTTGCAAACGTTATGGCTAAAGGATTTACAGTTAAGGCAAATGCGCCCAAGACTAAAAAAGTAGAAGATGATTTTGATCTGGCTGCGGCAAAAGAGATACTAAAAAATAAGAGTGTCGTATTTTGTTTGCCAGGTAGAGGAGTCTCATATATTTTCCTCAAGGCTTTCGTACAACTATGTTTTGATCTAGTACAGAACGGATCTTCGATTCAAATTTCGCAAGATTATTCTTCTATGGTCAATTTCGCACGTTGTAAGTGCCTAGGGGCTAACGTACTACGTGGTCCAAACCAAATTCCTTGGGATGGAAAACTTAAGTATGATTACCAGTTGTGGATTGACTCGGATATCGTATTCGATACGGAGAAGTTTTATCGTCTCGTATGGATGCAGAAAGATATCGCAGCAGGTTGGTATTGCACAGAGGATGGAAAGACTACTTCAGTTGCTCATTGGTTGGAGGAGGACGATTTCGCCAAGAATGGTGGAGTTATGAATCATGAAACTATTGAGTCTATCTCACGTCGTCGCAAACCTTTCACAGTTGATTACACTGGATTTGGTTGGTTGTTAATCAAACATGGTGTATTCGAGAACGAAGAGATGAAGTATCCTTGGTTTGCACCTAAAATGCAGGTGTTTGAATCAGGTGATGTTCAAGACATGTGTGGAGAAGACGTTTCTTTCTGTTTAGATGCTAAAGAAGCAGGATATGAGATCTGGTGTGATCCAAAGATCCGTGTGGGACATGAAAAGACACGAATTATCTAATGGATAACTTATATAAAATCGTAGAACTTGGGACTAATGGCTGGTATGTCATTGATCCCAAGGTTGATCAACGATTAACTAAGGAACAAGCAGATCAAAGACTGCAACATTATATTGGTGAGGGGTATTCACCCCAAAGATTGAGAGCTAAATTACAAAATGACAACCGTATTGATAAATAGATTATGGCAGTAAGAAAAATGTCTAAAGATGGAACCAACCTAATGGGTGCAGTTCCTAAGAAGACTAGACAAGGTTCAGGGAAACATACTAAACTCTCTGCAACTAGTCGAAACAAAGCTCGTAAACGCTACAGAGGACAAGGTTAATGGCTGATTCAGATCCAACAAAAGCACCACATAATGTCACTACGGTGCCTGGTGGCGGAGAAAGTGGTAAGACTGTAGGAGCTTATGATGTATCATCACAAGCCCGTAAAAAGTCTGCTGCAATCAATAATAATCAACAGTCTCCGCTAGCTGCAGGTTAATAAAATAACAATTAAATAACCTCAAGCACTTGGGTAAATACCTAAGTGCTTTTTTTATGCGATAAATAAGATATAATAATGGAATTCGACATGGAAAACCGAGAATTAATTGACAAACCAGAAAATAATGACGATATCTTGCGTGAAGTCGTTGGCGATGATGCTAATGATACTAAAAGAAAGCAAGATTTGAGTGAAAGTGACCTAGATAAGCTTGTTAACTGCTAAAAATGGCTTTAATAGACAGATCAAAAAATAAATCCCAAGTATTTTCGGATATTAGTCTCTCATTTGTTAAACATCCTGTAACTAATGACGTAGGCATATTCACTAATGAAGATGCTATAAGACGATCTGTCATGAATTTGGTCAGAACTCGTTTGGGAGAACGATTTTCTAATAATTTGATAGGGACTCAAGTAGATGATTCTCTATTTGAACTGCAAACTAATTTCGATGCAGAGAATATTCAGGATGATATCATACTTCTATTAGAAAATTTTGAACCAAGAGTGAGTAATGTTAATTGTCAGGTTGCATTTCCTCCTGATACGAATGAATTAAACGTTGCTATTCGATATGATGTGACTGGTTTGTCTTTGCCTATGCAAAATATAGAATTTGTACTTCAATCAACTAGACTATAATGGCGTTCAATCAGTTTACTAACCTAGACTTTGCTGATCTGAGATCACAAATAAAGGATTATCTACGAACTAATAGTAAATTTACAGATTTTGACTTTGAAGGGTCAAACTTTTCTGTGTTGATTGACCTATTGGCATATAACTCTTATATTACTGCCTATAATACCAATATGGTAGTTAATGAATGTTTCCTTGATAGTGCGACTTTAAGAGAAAATGTTGTCTCACTTGCAAGAAATATTGGTTATGTACCTCGATCTACCAGATCTGCTTCTGCTACTGTTAATTTCAGTGTTGATTTGGGGTCAAATGATACTAGAATTGTAATTTTAAAAGCGGGACAGGTTGCATTAGGTAATCAACAGGGTGGTCAGTACATATTTTCCATTCCAGATGATTTTGTTGCCACTGTAGATGACAATAATGTCTCACTTTTCAATAATCTGTCCATTTATGAGGGTGTTTATTTAACAAAAACCTTCACAATTGACTATTCTCAACCAAATCAGAGATATATTCTTCCAAATGCGAATATTGATACTACTTCTATTCGTGTTACCGTAGAATCTACAACAAAAGAGATATATGCTCTGTATGATAATATTTTAAGAGTAGATTCTACTTCCAAATTGTTCCTAATTCAGGAAATTGAAGATGAACAGTATGAGATTTTATTTGGTGATGGGATTTTAGGTAAGAAACCACCTGCTGGAGCCACTGTTACTGTAACTTACATTGTAACTAATGGTCCTCTTGCTAACGGTGCTAGTAACTTCTCCTTTATTGGTATTTTAAAGGATGATACTGATGCAACCATTACAAGTGGTATTTCATTACTAACAACCACATCTAGTGCTGGAAATGGTGATGCAGTAGAAGATATCAGTTCAATCAAATACCTGGCACCCCGTATATACGCTGCACAGTATCGTGCAGTAACAGCAAACGACTATAAGGGTATCATTCCATATGTTTATCCTAACGTCGAGTCTGTGACCGCCTACGGGGGTGAGGAACTTGATCCCCCTGAGTATGGAAAGGTCTTCATTTCAGTAAAACCTAGAAATGGTTCATTCTTATCACAAATTACTAAGGATAGTATATCCACACAATTAAAACAATATTCTATTGCTGGAATTAAACCAGAAATTGTTGATCTTAAGTACCTTTATGTTGAAGTTGATTCTGCTGTTTATTACAACACAAACTCAATATCTAATGTAACTGATTTAAGAACATCTGTACTTAAGACATTAACTACGTATTCCAAATCAACGGATATCAATGCTTTTGGTGGAAGATTCAAATACAGTAAAGTTGTTGGTCTAATTGATGACTCTGCTAGAGGTGTTACTTCTAACATCACGAAAGTTAAGATGAGAAGGGATATAACACCTGAGATCAATGTATTTGCTACATATGAACTTTGTTATGGTAACGGGTTCTTCCAGAAGTGTGATGGTTATGGTATCAAATCTACAGGATTTACGGTAAGTAATATTAGTGGAACAGTTTATCTTGGTGATATTCCCATAACAGGAACTGACACAGGAAGACTAGTATTCTTCAAACTTGAAAATAATCTACCTCTTGTCGTTAAAAACGATGCTGGAACAATTGATTATTCCAAAGGAGAGATTATTTTAGATGTGGTAAATATAACAGGTACTTCATTGGCAAACGGAACTATTCAGATAGAAGGAATTCCTTCATCTAATGACGTTATTGCTCTGAAGGATTTGTATTTACAGTTGGATGTTCAGCATAGTGAAGTCTCTGCTATTCCAGACGTTATTTCTTCTGGTGAAAATACATCTGCTACATCATACGTCACCACCTCCAGCTACACAAGCGGTTCAGTCTATACAAGATAAATGACGGATATTAAAAAGGTAAAAATCTCTCATATTATTGAGTCGCAGATTCCTGAGTTCTTGAATCAGGAGTCTCCTCTGTTTGAGGAATTCCTTAACGTCTATTATCAATCACAAGAACACCAATCGGGTGTTGGTGATTTAGCTAGCAATATTGCCGATTATCGGAAAATCAGTGCATTTAACAATGAAACCCTAGTGCCTGGAACGGTTTTGGGCGCTGATGTTCTTGCTGGTGAAACTACTATAACTGTAGTATCAACAATTGGTTGGCCTGACAAATATGGTCTTCTAAAGATTGATAACGAGATTATTACATATACTTCAAAAACCGATACACAATTTTTAGGTTGTGCTAGGGGATTTAGTGGTATTGATCAAATATCCAGAGAAGATGCATCTGAATTTCTAAGTTTTCAACAAACAGATGCTGAACCACATCTAGCCACAGCTGTTGTACAAAATTTAAGTAACTTATTCCTACAGACATTCTTTACTAAGTTTAAGACTGAGTTCCTTCCTGGCTTTGAAAATAGATCTTTTACTGCTGGAACGTCCATTGCTAATGTTTTAACAAGGGCAAAGGACTTTTACATGTCCAAAGGAACTGATGCTTCATATCAGATTCTTTTCAAATTACTTTATGGTGAAGAAATTGAACTTATCAAACCAATTGATAAAACTATTTCTGCATCATCTAACGTATATTTTCAAACAAAACATTTACTTGTAGAGAATCTTTTTGGTGGAGAACCTCTTGATTCTGTTGGTAATTTTCTATATCAAGATATATCTGGAATTGGAACTGCGAGTGCTTCAATTTACAATGTAGAATATAGGCCTGTTGGTACTAAAGATTTTTATGAGTTATCTTTAGACTCTACTTCATTTGATGGTTCGTTTGAGATTCCAGGCAAAACTAAAACTCTTGAAGTTACCGCTGAGGACTCTACTTCTATCGTTGTTGATTCTACAGTTGGATTTGGTAAGACTGGTGAACTCTTAATTAAACCAACAAAGAACTCTAACTTCCTTAACGTAAAATATACAGATAAAACAATTAATCAGTTTCTTGGTGTAACTGGTGTATCTACTGCTTTGGACTTTTCAGCAGATATATTCCAAGATAAACTTGCATATGCATATTCTGGAATAGGTCAAACTGCTTTATTGCAGTTTAGACTTGTAAATGTTATTGATACTGTTGATACCACTGATACATCAAATATGATGGTTGGTGACTCAATGAAGTTGAGTTCGTTTGGTGAAGATTTGGGAGATGATCCAAAGTTTAATAACTGGATCTATAATATTCCTTCTACTCATACAATTTCGTCATTTAATCAGGTAAACATCAATACATATAGAATCGTATTATTCGATGCTATTGTTTTCTATGTTGATGAGGAATTAACTTTATCTGATCAGTCTGGAAATTCAATTAATGTTATTATTAAAGATATTGAGTTTACTGCAACAAATGTACAGAAGAAATTCTCAAATACCATTGTTGTTCAGGTTTCATCACCTCCTCCTGCAAACCCAATACAGATACAAAAGAAGGTAATTAAGGCTTCTCATAATTCTGGTTATTTTACTGGTATTGATGATTATCCAGTTGGTATTCAAAACACTTATTTGGATAGAGATGAAAAGTACAATTATGTAGCTTCTTCTGGATTACCAAACTACCCTATTTTTGCTACAGATAACAAAGTATGGGTTAAATCTGATTCTATAGAGGAAACAGAAGGTGGAACTCCTATCTTAGGTGGTGGATACACATATACCATTAAATCTATTGACCCTTCTGCTAATACTGCATTTAAGCACAATTATGTAACTGGGGATAAGGTATATTGGGACAATACTACTCTAAGTGGAATACAGACTGGTATCTACTTTGTTACTAGTGTAAACCAAACTGAATTTAGACTTTCATATAGTGGATCTGACGTATTTTCTAAGAAATATATTGCTGTAAAGACTAATACTACTGGTCAGTTCATATACAAGTCTGGTTGGCAAAATAGGACACTTAAAAACCAGAAAATCTTACGTAAATTCCCATATGTAAGAGAAAAGAATTATTTTGATGATCCAAACAAGAGAGACATTGATAATAGAGCTATTGGATTGTTGGGAAATGGTGTGGAGTTATTCCCACCTACTGTTCTTGATGAACAGATATTTCATGGTGACATAACAAATATAGAAGTAACTGATACTGGTAAAAATTATGATGTTCTTAATGGACCTCCATTAATAATTGACGATTCTTCTGGTTCTGGAGCATATGCATATGCTAATATAACTGGATCATTCAGAGATGTTAAACTTGTAACGCCTGGAATAGGGTATCAAGAGAAACCAAAGATATCTGTTACTGGTGGTAATGGTTCTGGTGCTGTTTTGGAGTCTAACTTTGTTAGAGGAAGAATTCAGAATAACTTTAAAGCAGATGGTACATCAGTTAATACCTCATCAGATACTATTGATTTTGAAACTAGACATAATTTTGAATTAGGTGAAGGTGTTGTATATGATGCAAGGGGAAATACCCCAGTAGGTAACATAGTAAGTGGTTCAACTTATTATGCGTTCCCAGTTAGCGATTTAATACTTAAATTACACACAACACCACAAGATGCTATTGCTGGAATTAATACAGTCAATTTGGGATCTGTTAGTTTTGGTTTCCATCGATTAACAACACTTGAAGCAAAAAATACAATTACCAAGATCTATGTAAAAGAGCCTGGGACTGGTTATTCCAACAAAAAGGTTGTTGTGCCTGGAAGACCAGTTAATGGTGATATACAGTCTGGTATAAGTACGTCTGATGATTATATCTTTGCACCTAATCATAACTTCCAAAGTGGTGAATTAGTAGAATACAGACACAGTGGAACTGGCATTGTTGGATTGGTAACATCTACCAAATATGCAATTGGTAGATTGGATAATAATAAATTTAAGTTGTATGATGTTGGTATAGGTACTGTATTAACTCCTGAGAATTATGAGAAGAAGAGAAATGTAACTATTCGTGGAGTTGGTGCTGGTGGAAAACATACAGTACAATATCCTCCTATTGTTGTTTCTGTTGAAACTCTATCTGCTATAGGATCTACTACAATTATTCAACCTACTATACGTCCAAAGGTACTTGGAAAGATTGAAAGTGTTTATTTGGAAGAAGGTGGTACTGGATATGGTTGTACTAACATTTTAGATTTCCATAGAAGACCTAATGTTGGTGTATCGACAATTACTACAGAAGCATTGTTAAAACCAATCATTATTAGTGGTTCTATTGTAGATGTTCAAATACTTGCGTCTGGTAAGGGATTTAGAGAAGATTCTGATATAATTGTAACTAGTCCTAAAGGTAGATTTGCCGATGTTGCTCCAGTTATTACAAATAACAAAATAACTGGTGTTCAGATCCTTGATGGAGGAGTTGGATATGCAAGTAGTGATACAATATTGACTTTACAGAACAGAGGTACTGGAGCTAAGTTCATTGCCGATATTCATGAGTGGAAAGTTAATCAGGTTGTTAAGAATGAGGACATTATTAGTGATGAAGATTCACTTCTAACCAAACCAAGTAATAACCCAGAGTATCAACTTCAAACAGTATCAATGTATCCACCTAAGAAGTTGAGATATCAACTTGGTGATAATATTGATTCTGGTAATTTAGAACAATCTACAAATCCACAACACTCTCCAATATTAGGTTATGCTTATGACGGTAATCCAATATATGGACCTTATGGTTTTGAGAATCCGACTGGTGGTAGTGTTATAAGACTAACGACTGGATATATTGTCGATACCACGTCTAAAGTTGGTCTGAGACCGCCTGGATACGCTCTGGGATACTTTATCGATGACTACAAGTATGATAATTCGGGAAATCTGGATGAATATGGTGGAAGGTACTGTATAACTCCACAATATCCAGATGGAACATATGCATATTTCTATAGTGTAGATGTTGATTCCAGTGGTGTTGCTGGACCTAAGTATCCATACATCATGGGTACTAAGTTTAAGGATCTTCCAATTGAAGATAACTTTATTACATTCTTCAATCAAGACAATCCTGTAATTGCTAATGAACTAACAAGAAATATTGGTCCATATTATTTCTCTTACGGAAACTCTGATTATGATCTTATTGACAAAATTAATGATACTTACAAACAGAGATTTAATGTAACTAAGACTAAAACTGCTGGAATATCATCAGTAACTATTTTTGCTAGAGGATCTGGTTATAAGGTAGATGATAGTCTTACTTTAGACAATACTGGTACAGATGGTACTGGAACAAATATTGTTGTTTCTGAAGTTTTGGGTGCTGAAGTTGATGCAGTACAGATTGGAGTATCCACTTTTCCTCAAACTGATCTATTATTGGTTGGTAATAAGATTGTTGGTGTAACAACAATTCCACATGAAATTGCTAATGGTGAAACGATACATCTTTCTGGAATTTCAACTTCACAATTTACACCTTTTAATGGACTTCAGAAGGTAGAAGTTATTAGTAGATCCGTTGGGTTGTCTATAGAACTTGCAAATGTTGGTACTACTGGAGTTTGTACGTATATTAGTGTAACAGATACTTTTGGATTTGAGCAGGACGATATTATTGGTATTGGATCTGAAACTATGCAGGTTCTTGATATTGATCCTTATTATTCAAGACTTCGTGTTAAGAGGGAATATTATGTTGGTATGGCTGTAACACATGGAGTAGGAACTGCTAATGTTGTTTTAAAACCAACCAAATTCTCCTTTGGGTTGGGTAATAATGATATTACATATACTTCAGAGAAAAATTATCATGTTTATTTTGATCCAAAAGAGACACTTGGTATTGGATCAACTGGAACACATTATGATGTAGTAGCTACTGGATTGGGAACTGCTGGTAATGCAACTATAGAGAATAGATTTGTTCCCCAAAGATCAATCTATATGCCCAAGGGACATACCATTGCTACTGGTCAGAAACTGACCTATGATATTGGTTATGCTGGTACATCTATCGTTTGGGTCAATACTGCTGTTGGATCTACAACTGGTATTGGAACACAAGTATTGGAAAATGGATCAGATGTTTATGCTGTAAATTTAGGTAGAGATCGTATTGGATTATCCACAGTTGGATTCCCTACTGCTGCAGATGCTATATGGTTCTTTACTTTATCCAATGTTGTTGGATTTGCTCATTCTCTTACTACTAACTTCCCAAGAGTTAATTCTACTGTAGAGAGATATTATGGAAAGATAACTACTAAAACTGATCATAATCTACGAAATGGTGATGTAATTACTATTGATGCAATACCTACTGCAACTGAGAATGTTACTTTAAGATATGACCCAGTTCTTGCTAAGATTACTACTGAAAAGGTATCCTTTGATAATAATGATTTTAGTGCAGATTTAACTCAAATTGCAATTAATAATCCATCATTCCAAAGTGGTGATAAGGTTGTATATTATTCAGGTGGAAATGCTATAGCTGGACTTACTGATAATGAGACATATTTCGTTCTAAGGGAAGATGTTAGTGGAATAAAATTATGTAAGCATAGAAGAGATGTAGATGACGCTAATGTGGTTACTATCACTAGTGTAGCAGTTGGTACATATTCTCTTGCTAAAATTAATCCCGCATTAAACTTTACTACAGGTAATGTTGTTACTTTTGATGTTTCTGATTTGACTCTTGCTGATTTACAGTTGGATTTCTTTGAGGATATTGATTTCGTTAATAGAATGGATGTAAGTGGTGATAGTACTCTAGGATTTAATGTTACTAGAAGTGGTACTCCAGGCACTGTTGGTGCTACTGTTAGTATTAGATCTAACACTGATTGGCCAAGAAAGAGTTACTACAACTTGACACCTGTTGTTCCTTCCGATGAAAGGAAACTTTATGGTATCTCAGATACAGAAGTTACTGGTAGAAATAACATAACTTTCAATAAGATCGTTATTAAGGCAGAACATAGTGTTCTTTGGAATGGTGCTAAGGAATTTACATTCAATTTGACAGAGAAACCTACAGAACCTCAAATGTATGTTTCTAGGGTTGGTGTTAGTACAATAACGTATAGAACTGACTCTGCTACAGCTAGAGGACCAATTGCTAAAACTAAGGTTAATTTCCCTGGCAAAGGTTATAGAATATTACCTAAAGTTATTGGTTTTGCTAGTACTGAAGGTAAAGATGGTATAGTTAAAGTATCCTCTCCTGAAATTGGTGAAGTTGATAATTTAGAGAGGATAAAAGACGGATTTGATTATCCAACTGATCCTACACTACTGCCATTCCTTAGTGTTCCTGCAATTGTAGATATTAATGGAATTGCTAGAATGGATTCTGTTGGTGTAACAACAGGTGGAAAGAGATATACTCAACCACCAACTTTAACTGTTCGTGGTAATGATAAGGTTAAGATCGCTGCTCATGTTGTTGGTGGATCTGTTGATAGTGTAGAAATTATTGAAAATGCTTATGAATTTAATGAACCATTAAGTATCATTACTACTAAGAACTCTAATGGATATGATATTGATACTATTACACATTCTGGTACTAATGTAACTGTAGAACTTCTTCTTGATCCTCAGTTTAATAAACCAATTACTGCTGGATATGCTTCTACTGATATTAATCTTCCATTCGCAATTGGGGATCTAGTTTTCATTGAAGGATGTAGGTTAAAACCAGATTCAATAACTCAAGGTGAAAGTAATTTCAACTCAGACATTTATGACTATAATTTCTTCCCAGTAACAGGAGTTAATACAACAAATTACACCATAACTTACAGTATGGCTAATGTTGCTGGAATCTCCACTGTAACTCTTGGTGATTATGATGATGACTTCACTTTAGGTTATATCGTTAATTACAACGATATGGCTAAGTTTGAGATGAAGTTAATTGATGATGGAAAATATGTTTCTGGAGAAAGGGTAACTTCATCTAAATTTGAAGGATATGTTGCTGAAAATGGTTGGAATACAAGATTAAATCAGTTAAGACTTAGAGATACAAAAGGAATACTTAAGTCTGGGGAAACTTTAACTGGAGAGGTATCAGATCTTAAAGGAAATGTTAGAGATGTAACTAAATTCAAGGTTAAAACAAAACTTGGAGTTACTAGAAATAAAGTATCCAAGAATGATATGAATTTCGGTATTCTTAATGATTTTGGTCAAAGATTATCCGATAACTTCTACTATCAGAAGTTCTCTTATTCAATTAAGAGTGATCTTCCATATAACAAGTGGAAAGAATCTGTAAGATCTATTTTACACCCATCAGGATTCCTAGAATTCTCTGATTTAGTTATTACGAGTGATTCTAAGAAAGATGCTAATTCATTAGACCTTGTAACTGTTGGTATTGCAAAATCCAACAACATGAGAGTACAACCAGCAGATCAAAAGGTTGATCTCTTAATCAATATTGATAATGAAGTATTCTTAGGTAATAAACAGAACTTCTGTATGGTAACAGAAGATGATGCGTTAGATGATGGATCTGTACAGAGAATATATTTCCCAGAAGGAAGACCAATTAAGAGTTACATTCTTAATAAGACTAATAAGGTCTTAAACTTGGATGATATCTCTCAGGGATTTACTGGTACTCATGATAGAACTGGTACTTTAGTTGGAAATAGAGACTTTAAGTTAAGATCAGATAATAGACCAGTATTCAGAGTATCATTTGGTGCTTCTGATACTACTGCTGTTAGCGTACTTAATAACACTATTAGTATTCAGGGCCACAACTTCCAGTCTGGTCAAGAATTACTATATGACAATCAGGGTGGAGATGCAATTGGTATTGCAACTACTTCCATGGCAGCAGGAACAAAGGACATTGTTATGTCTGTTGTTACATCTGGTACTGGATCTAGTGCCATGTATGAGAATGGTTATAATGTTCAAATCCCAGGCCCTGTAACGGGTGTTGCTGTTACTTCAAATCCAATAGTCGTCTATAGATGGTATGGATTTGGTAGTCCTGATGGTGGTTTGCCTGGAATAACTACTGGAAATGGTACTGGAGCAAGATTCCAAGTTAAATTTGATTTTGATCAAACAACTGGTGTTGCAATATCCACTGCTGTTGTATTGATTACGGGTGGTACTGGATATGATGTTGGTGATACTGTAAGTATTGCTGGAACCCATTTGGGTGGTGCAAATCCTGCTAATAACCTTACATTCCCTGTTACTTCTGTTACAGGAACAAGAACTGGTATCTTAACAACATATTATGACTTACCATCAACAAATAATGGATCTGGTAGTGGTGCTACATTCAATATAACTAGAGATGCTAATTTAGATGTAACAGCTGCTGCGGTTGTTCAGGGTGGAACTGGATACGCAACAACAAATAGAATATCTATTGCGGGTACATATATTGGTGGTGCTACACCTGCTGATGATTTGTATTTGACTCCAATTGAACTTGGAACTACAAATATGCCTGACAGGGTATTTGTACAGAAGATTGATGATGTGACATTTAGATTGTCTGGAATTGCTACTGCACTTCCAATGGACTTTACTGGATTGGGTACAGGAACACATGTTCTGAAGTATGCAGATCCTACATTGAATGCTCTTATTATGATTGATAATATCATTCAAACTCCTATTAAGAACAAAAAACTCAGTGTAGGAATAGGATCTCAGATATCTAAACTTGATCAGGGAATTGTTATTTCTAGTGGAATTAGTTCCTTATCGGGTGGTGATATTCTTAAGATTGATAATGAATTGATGAAGGTTAAGTCAATTGGCGATACCTCATTTGTTAAGGCTAGATTTGCAAATGTTGAGAGTACTGTTGATACTAATTTCTATTACGATACCAAGAGAATGAACTCTTCTGTTACTCGTATGGGAACAACATTAGCGACTCACGATGACAACCCTCCATATTAACTATAAATAAAGAAAAACCACTTGTAAATAATGGCTAGACAAGGGATAAACACGGGGTCGGCCCCTAATGATGGGACAGGCGATACCCTGTTAGCGGGAACAATCAAAATTAATTCTAACTTTGAAGATGTTTATTCAGTCTTTGGAGATGGTGCGAACTTGATTAGTTTCGTATCTTACGCTAGTACCGCTGGATACTCTACAAATTGTGGTATTGCAACAACTTCGACATACGCTGGAACTGCTCAGAATGTAAGTAATGCAATTGATATTAATACTAGTGGTGTTGTAACTACCAGTTATGCTGATGTTGGTAAGATAACAATTCAACAGCCTGGTGCAATTGCTGATGGTCCTATAGAGATTGGTTATGCTACAACCATGTTTAGGATTAAATCCGATGGTATGGTGGGCATAGGAACATCACTTCCTACATCTCAGTTACAAGTTGCTTCATATTCAAATGAAAGACCAGCCATATGGTCTATTACTAAAGGTGATGCACACGGATTTCAAGTTTCATCTAATGAATTAGCAACACCTTCCGAAAGTTTTGTTGTTACTGCTGGTGCTTATTGTGGTATAGGATCTACTGCTCCATCATCCAGATTGGATGTTAGGGGCGATGTACAAGTTACTGGTGTTAGTACTTTTAGTGGTACATCTCACTTAAATGGAGATATTACTGAGAAAGTAGTTGGCAAATGGACAGATGGATTAACAGCTGTTGGTGGTACTTTAACTGTAGATGTTTCGCAGGGGTCTGTTCTTCTTGGTGGTCTAACAACATCAGTTGTAACTTGGGATTTCACGAATGTAACTGCGTTAAATAGTAAGGCTACTACGATTACTTTGATTAATAACGCAGGGGTTGGTGCTACTTATGGTGATGCAGTTAAAGTGAATAGTATTCCTGTTGCTGGTGGTATTCATTGGGTTGGTGGAAATCCTCCTCCTTCAACAAGTGCAGACGATATTCTAACCTTTAGTATTATCAGAGATAGTACTGGAGCTGCAAGGGTATATTGCAGTAGTTCTCTTAACATTCTTTGATAGGACGTAATAAATGCCAAGGACTACGCCTGGATCTGGAGCTCTTTTAAGACCTTATTTTAATTCCGACTATGGAATAGAAAAAATTGAGGTGTTGGATGGTGGTGTTGGATATGCCAAGACCGATCCACCTAAAATAGAAATAGATGGAACAATGATACCCACAATTGAGGGGGTATTCTTTCCTGTCATTACTGGCGTTGGAACAATATCGGATGTAGTAATATTCAAGAATGGTATAGGATATTATCCAGTTTTTAGTACTACAACTGCTTCTGATGTTGTTGTTGAACGTGGAGCATTTGGTTCAATAGCAACTAGTCATACTATAGGTAGTGGTCATTCTGTCTTTACAGGTGATTACAATATTGTAGATGATACAATTTATTTCACAGATGCACCATATGGTAAATCTGGTCCTGTTGGATTGGAGACTGGTTCTACATTTTCTGGGAGATTATTCTCTAGAAAATTGGATCCATATGAGCAACAAGATAAGAATGTAATTTTAGACGATATTGCTCTTGAATTTACTGGTGTTGCTGGAACCCAATTCACTTTAACTGAGAATTTAGGTATAGTATCTGCGCTCTACAATAACGTAAATACTGGGGTTGATATTAATAATAATCCGTTTGTATTGATAAACAATATTGTACAAACGCCTGGGGCTGATTTCGAGGTTGTTAATAGCACAGAAAACAAGATTAATTTTTTAAGTGGAGTACCTAGAGCTGGAAGAATTGTAAAAGTAGGTCTTCAAACTGGAGCTGGATATTATTTTCCATTAAAAGCAGCTGGTACTGTTGGTGTTGGTACTACTGGTGCTATAGAATTTAGTAAGGTACTTGGAAAGGGACAAGGATATAGGTCTGTTCCTGAAATCACTGTTAAGAGTTCTCAAGGATATGGAGCTAGTGTAACTGCTCTGATGGGGACTAATGCTGGTACTACCGTTGGTATTACTACAGCAATATACAATCATATTACAGGAATTGCTACATTTACTACAAATGCAGCTCATGGATACCAGATAGATGATAGGATAAGAATTACTGGTGCTGGATTTACATTCACTCCAACAGCTGCTGCTAGAAATATTGCTTTCTTTGGGTATGATTATATTACTGGTATTGCAAGTATAAGAGCATCTGGTGGCCACTATATTGGAACTGGTACTAACCAATCTAGGAGTATTTTAGTTCAAGCTGTAGATGTTACTGACGGTATCTCTACTTTTAGATTCAGAGAAGATGGATATCCTATTGTTAATAATGATAACGCAAATGAGGTAAGAGTATATACTGGAGTTGGTACTCAACCTTTAACTTATGTTGCTGGTGGTATAGTAAGATCTGGTATCGATACTCATATTTTAGAAGGTAAGAATGTAACTGGATTTGATCTTCTTGGAGTAACTACCAATACATTTAAATGTTTTGTTGGTGTTTCTACTTTCGCACACAATTATGTAACTGGTGGTGTAGTGGAGAGGATGGAAGCTGGTATCGTCACAGCATTCTCTATTGTTCATGGTGGAACTGGATATTATACACCAAAATCAATCGCATATTTGGATGGAACTCCTTCAGATGGAATTACTACCATAACTGCTCACGGAAAAGAACTTGGTATTAGTACTGCAATTGCAAATGTTTGGTATAACCCATCCACAGGTATTGCAACTGTACAGTCTCAATATGCACATGGATTAACAGTTAATAATGCAGTAAGATTGGCTGGTATTGCATTTAGTACTCCTATTGGGGATATAACATTCCCAAGTGATGCAAGAAGGGTATTTGGTATAACCAAGATTGAAAATAACGTCAATTTCCAAGTCAATATTGGTGCTGGAATGACAACTGTGGGAATTCATACTCATCATTTGGGTATTGGTTCTTATGTTCCATTAGAGGGTCATGGATTATCTACTGATGACTTTATTCAACCAACTGGAACTGCTGTTACATTTGGAAGTAGTCCTGCGGTAGAGGTAACTAGAGTCATATATGATAACGTCTCTGGTATGGCAACAGTTCTTACCAAAAAGAACCACAATTTATCAGAAGATGATTGTGTTGTCTTTAGTGGAATTGCATTTACTTGTGACTATTCTCCTAGACTTAATTTAAGTGGTGCAGACTACGATAATACAACGGGTGTAATGACCGTTACCACTTCTGCCAATCATGGATTTAAAGTAGGTAAAGACGTTGTATTAACTGGTATTGGAATGACCTGCGAAATAGATGCAGGTGTTGGAACACATTATTATCCAAGAAGACAGTCAAGTACATATAATACTTCCGTTCCTATAACTGCTATTACAGGAACTACTTTTAGTGCTCAAGTTGGATATGCTCCACCTCAAGATCAGTTTGTACATACTTTTGTTAGTGGAAAGACAGGTGGTTTGATATTTGGTGGAGAATATGATCACACCTTTATCAGAGCAACTGATGGAGCTTTAAGAACTGGTGGTGATTTTGAACATAAGTTTGTTACATCTGCATCAAACGCAATATTTAAAGGTGGTGCATATACGCATCGTTATGTAAGTTCTTTACCAGAAACAATTATAGTTGGTGGTGCATATAACCATACATTTGTTGCTGGTTCTGAGAATACTGATTGTATATCGGTTGTTGGTGGTAGTAATACAACTCCAACTGCTGCTGATTACAACCCACTTACGGGAGACTTATCATTAACTGTTAATGGTCATGGTTTATCTGGTCCTTCTGTACATACAATAACCACATCAAGATATAACAACGTTGTTGGTATCTTAACCATAACAGTACCTAGTCATGGGTTCTCCAATGGTGATACTATTAAAGTTATTGATAATTCTTTAGGATTTAAATGTTCAATGGATGGATATGCATCCACTCACACATATCCTAGAACTAGTGATCCAATTAGTGATAAGTGGATTCCTGTTGAGAATAAGACAACTGATACTTTTGAGATATTTGTAGGAGAATCACCAATAGTTAATCACACTGTTACCGACGCTAGTTACACAGCTTCCAGTGGTATCATGACAATGACCATTGGAAATCATGATTTACTTCAAGGAACTAGTATTAAGATTGCAAATAGTTCATTGATCTTTAAGTGTTCAATGGATGGAAAACAGACTATTAAGGCATATCCAAGAACAACAGATCCAGTACATGACACTTCCGTTGCTATAACTGGTGTTGGTGATACAACTATTAGTGTTAATGTTGGTGTTTCTACAATAGTTAAACGTACTCCAGTATTCGTTCATTATGCTCCTGCTGTGGGTATTATGACTGTTGTTTTGGATACTGTAGATCATGGTATTATTGTTGGTGACTCTGTTAAGATTAAGCCTGGTTCTTTAGCATTCAGTTGTTTGAAGGACGCTAACTCAACAGTTCATTTCTATCCAAGACCTACAGACCCATATTATGATAAAGCTATACCCGTAATTGGTGTTGCTGGTACGATGTTTGAGGTGCAGATTGGTCAAACTTCTGCTGGAAACTTTACACACACATTTATCACCAATCAAGGTGTTGCTGCTGATGCAGTTATAACTGGTGGTGATTATGATCATGAATTTACTGGAGTTTCAACAGATGCAGTTATTAGTGGTGGTAATTATCTTCATACCTTTGAAAATGCATCTACAGGAGGACTATTAAGATCAGTCCAAAAGGTTGGAATCGCTTCTGGTTCTCTAATATTCAAGTGTGCTAAAGATGGATATGCTACAGAACATGCATATCCAAGAGAGACTGATCCTGTTTATGGACAGAATATAGGAATTACAACTGTATCTACAAATACTTTCACAGTAAGAGTTGGTGTATCTACACTTGCTAAGAGATCAATATCAACATCTACATATGACCCTCTAACAGGTGATCTAGTATTGACAGTTGGATCTGGTCATACTTACACTTCAACCTCTTCACACACGATTACAACCGCTACATATACACCTTCTACTGGTGTAATAGAACCTACAATTGCTTCTCATGGGTTTAAGAGTGGTGAATACGTTAAATTTGTTGATGGATCAATTGCATTTAAGTGTGCTGAAGATGGTTACACAGCACCCCATTCATATCCTCGTCCATCAGATCCATATAGTAATCAATGGTTACCAATCTACAATGTAGGAGTTAATACTTTCTCTGTATTTGTAGGTGTTTCTACAAACACTACTGCACATACATTCTTCCTTGGTCTTGCTGATGGACTCAAGAAAGCATCTGATACTATTGGAATCAACACAGGATCTCTATCATTTACATGTTCCAGAGACGAACATAGAACTGTACATTCATATCCAAGACCAAGTGATCCTTATGGTGGAAACTTAAGTGTTGGTATTGGATCAACATCTGCAACTACACTTACAGTAAATGTTGGAGTATCGACTATAGAGACTTATGCGATATCAACTTCTACATATACTCCTTCCACTGGAGAACTTGTAATTGAATCACCAAGAATTGGAGAATCTCTAAAGTCTGCTGATTATTATACCATTAACATGGCTTATTATAATGGAGCAACTGGTATTCTCACATGTACTGTACCTAATCATGGATTTACTACGGGTGATAGGGTAAAATTTGCAAAGGATTCTCTAAGATTTACATGTAGTCTTGATGGTAGAAAAACAGTTCATAGTTATCCAAGAAGTACAGATCCAGTAGTAGCCAAATGGACTCCAGTTATTGACACTACAGAAGATACTTTTAGTGTTAATGTTGGTGTTTCTACAATAACTGCATGGAGTCCTAGTGCAGGATCATACAATCCAGCTACTGGACACCTTACAGTAACTATAGGATCACACAAATTATCGAAGGGTCAGAATGTTAGATTAAAGACTCGTGCATTTAAATTTACTTGTGGTAAGGATGGATATACAACAAATCATTTCTATCCAAGAGCAACAGCTATTGGGGGCCCAGATCCTGCATATAACACTGCTGTTAGAATAGTCTCTACCAGTGCAACTGGTATCACTCTTGATGTTGGTACATCTTCAAACCTATCTGATCATATCTTTATTTCTGCAACTGCTGATTCAATCTACTCTGGTGGAGATTATAATCATGTATTCTATAATGCAGATGCGGATGGACTATCTAAGGCAAATGGAACTTTAGGTATCTCCACTGATGGATTAACATTTACATGTGCTCAAGATAATCACGCAACAAATCACACATATCCTAGAACTGGATATGCACATACCTTTGTTTCTGCTTCTTCTGGTGCTCTTCTTGTTGATGGAGTTTATCCTCATCAGTTCTCAAGTGCATTATCATCCGCATTGGAGTTTGGTGGCAACTTTGCACACACTTACGTTAGTTCTTTGGCTGGTGCTGCATTTACTGGTGGTGATTATGCTCACACATTTGTTGCTGGAACAGAAAATACTGATGCAGTCCATAAAGGTTCTTGGTCAGGTACTAAATTTACTCCAACAGGTGCAACTTACGCCCCTACTACAGGTAATCTAGTACTAACGTTCGGCTCTGCTCATGGTCTTATTGCTGGTACTGATACTGTTGGAATTAAGACTGATTCTTTAACATTCACTTGTGCTAGAGATGCTCATGCTACTGAACACACATATCCTCGTACTACAGACCCAATATATGGATTGACAAACGTTGCAATTGGAGCAACAACAGTAGATACATTGACCGTCAATGTCGGTGTTAGTACAAATGTACCTACTAACATATCCACTGCTACTTACATTCCTTCTACGGGTGTTTTAACTATTACTGTTCCAACTGGTCATGGATTAGTCACCAATGATACAATTGGAATTGCAACTGGTGGAATAACAATGACTTGTGCAAGAGACAGTCATTCTTCTAACCATGCATACCCACGTACAACAGATCCATATCATAAGAAAGAGATTGCAATAACAGGAACTACAGCAACAACACTTTCTATGAATGTTGGTGTATCTACACTACAATATGCTGGTGTTACCACCGCAGTTTATGATGCTTCGACTGGTATAATGACCATGACTGTTGATCCTGCAACTGTAACTCTTGCAGTTGATAGTCAACTTAAGGTTGGAATCGTTACAAGTGGTATAACATTCAAGTGTGGTAGGGATAATTATGCAAGTGATCATGCATATCCTCGTGCAACTGATCCTTATAATGCAAAGATAATTTCTATTGCATCTACAACTGCAAGTAGTATTACTGTTAATGTTGGTGCTGCTGGATCTTCATTAGATGTCTCTGCTGCATCTTATACAGGAATAACTGGAATATTAACTTTAACTTCTGCTAATCATGCACTTGTAGTTGGAGATAATATTGGAATTGCTACTAATTCCTTGATATTCACTTGTGCTAAGGATAGACATGCTAGTAACCATTCATATCCTAGAACAACAGATCCCATACACAACAAGAATGTTGCAATTGGAGCAACAACTCAGAATACTGTAACATTAAATGTTGGTAAGGCAATCAATACTGGAGATCCTATCGATAATCAAGAGATAGGTATTAAGACACATAGTACAAACTCCATTACAGTTAATGTTGGTATAACCACAATAACTCCCGTAAATGTTACTAATGCTACTTACAATCCTTCTACAGGATGGGTTGAATTAACAACTGATAATGCACATGGAGTGGATTACAGTAGAAGTGTTGGAATTGTTACAGATTCTCTAACATATACTTGTGCGATGGATGATAATTCCACCGAACATAACTATCCTCGATCTTCAGACCCAGCCCATAATTCTAAACTAACTGTTGATACATCTCTACCAAATACTTTAAGTGTAAATGTAGGTACAACAACTGCTGTTACTTACACCGCTTCGGCTGCAACTTATAATGAAGTTGTGGGTATTATGACAATGACAGTTGGTGCTGGTCATAGTTTCACTGCTGGAACTAACTTTAAGTATGAACAGGGTGCTTTAACATTCACTTGTACTAGAGATGGTAATGTTCAGGCACATGCATATCCTAAGAAAGGAGATCCTTGGTTTGATGGTACTAAGGTTACTAGAGTTATCAATAGTACTAAAGTAGAGATGAACGTTGGTTTATCTACTGTACCAACATTCTATAAGACTGGTGGAACAATTCAAGGTGCTATTGTTGCTCCAAGACTTGTCAATAATTCAGTAAGTGGATCCGATTATGCTTCTGGTGGAACATTTGTAGATAAGATTATCTCTTCAAATGAATATGTTGTTAATGTTGGTATATCTACTTGTGTTCATCACTACAATAGAGGTGGTTCGATGTTCCACGGTAAGAGAGTAACATCTTCTACTGGTGATGGATATTCTGGAGTAGATGTTCTAGAAAGAATTGATGGTGGTAGTGTAAGAGTTAATCTCGGTTTAACTACCGAATATGCCAACTTCAAGAGAGGTGGTAGAATTGATAAACCAATAGATTTACAGATTGTTGAACCAGACCCATACTTCAACCTACCTTTAGATTATATTAGTGGTAGTAGTGGAATAGGAACAGATGGTGTAGTTGATTTACGTGTTAATGTTGATGGTAATATTGGTCAGTTCAATCTAACTGAAGAAGGAATTGGATATAAGATTACTGAGGCATTAACAGTTGCTGGACTATCAAGTGACCCTAGAGTTGGTGTTCTTACAGAGTTCCAGTTGAGTGTAACTGATCTAGAGAATGATGACTTCTCATCCTTCTATATGGGACAGTTTATACTATTTGATAGTATTTCTGCATACTTTAATGGAATACGTAAGAAATTTACTTTATCTGTGACTACTGGTGGAACTACTGAAATCCTAAGTCTTAAGACTTTGCCTGGTAGTGATATGGATGTTACTAACAATATCTTCATTTACATGAATGATATTTTACAAACTCCTCAATCTGCTTATATCTTTAAGGGTAGTAGAATCGTATTTACTGAACCACCAAAACCCAATTCCAAGTGTTCTATCTTCTACTTCAGAGGATCTAAGAGAGACGTTGAAACAGTGGAACCACCATTGACTGTTAAGGCTGGTGATATTGTTCAGATTAAAGAAAATAAAAATAATATTTTTGATATCGATCAGTTCCCAAGAACAGGTAAGAGAATTGTTGCTTCTGATGTTTTAGAAACTGCTGCATACGATAGTATCGGTATTGATACTAATCAAACTGCTGAGAGACCAATTACATGGGAAAAACAGAAGGTAGATAAGGTTGTTTCTGGTGTTCTAATTTCTAAGGCAAGACCAAGTTTAAAGGCTAGGGTTATTCCTACAACTAGAATTATTAGGAATGTGGGTAGTAGTGATAATATCATTTGGGTTAATAATGCATATCCAGTATTCTCTGATATTGACCTATTAACACAGGCTGAGAGAAATGCACAGATCTTTGAAGATTATGATATTGAATCGGGTATTGTTACTTCTCTAGTTTCTACTTCTTCTAGTATATCTTCTTTGACTATTACAAGTGGCGGATCTGGATATAGTTATCTTACCGATCCAATAATTTCAATATCTAATTCTGCAATTAAGAAGAAGGATATTATTAAGAATTGGAAGTTTGATGGAATAACTGGTGTAACTGATGATGTCCAGTGGAACGCATTTACTACAGAAGAACCTTTCCTTGCTGTTGGAAGTAGTAGTAGATACATTAATACTAAGAGTGGCGAGTTCTGGGAAAGGGGAAGTATTGGATTTGGTGGAACAGTTTCCTTCAATGCCGTTGGCGTTGGTTGGACATATTCTGCTCCTACTGATCTTCATGTTGTTGCTGCAGGAGAATTTGGAAGTCTTGCAAGAGCAATGGGTGTTGGTAATAGTATTACCACTTGGAAGGAACTGGATCTTAAGGAAGAGAGACAAGTTCCTGCTTTGAATTTGACAGTAACTTATGTAAGTGAATATGCTGGTAGTTTCAATGATGTACTCTGGGAAGGATCGAAAGATACTTGGGTTGCAGTTGGTGCTGCTGGATCTATCTTTACTGCTACTGGTGTTACTAGTGATTCATACTATAGTAGATTCTCTAATACATTACAGGATCTAAATTCACTGGTTTATGCTCAACAAGAGTTTATTGCAGTTGGAAATGGTGGTGCTGTAATTGCATCTAATGATGGAACTATATGGTCTCCAAAACAAAGTAATACAAATTATAATTTGAACGATATTATCTACGATGGAAATAGATTCATCACAGTTGGAGATAATGGAACTATTGGAGTTTCTTCCGATAAGAACTACTGGGAACCTTGGAGTCAACAACAATATAACAATGCAGTTCATCCTGCTACATTTGACTTTAGAACTCTTAAGTATATCGATGGCATCTACATTGGAATAAGTACTAGTGGTAGTCTTTATTATTCATTCGATCTAATCAATTGGAATGGTCGTGTAGTAAATCATCCTAATAACATCAAGGATCTTGTATCGACTAATTATGGTCCAAGTCAGGGTAGAAGAGTTCTTGCTGTAGGATCTGGAACAACTGCTTTCTATGCAGATCCCATAGTCAATAGAGCAACTGCAACTGCTTCTGTTACATCAGGTGTAATTACAAGTGTAAATATCATTGATGGTGGATTTGGATATGATGTTGGAAGTTCCCCTCCAGCTTTAGTTCAATCCGATGTTACTAAGAAGGAAGATATTCTTTCACTTAGAACTAGAGGTGATTTTGGTACTATTGTTGGTATCAATACTTGGATGCCTGGTATAGGTGTTACTATTCCACCTAGGTTACAATTCACATTGAAGTCTGATTTCAATGATAATACTAACCTTGGATATGGATATTCTTCACTTAATGCCTTGGGAGTTAATTATAGTCAATTGCAGAAAGATGATTACTTTATAGTTTATGATAGTCCTTGTGTTGTTGGTCATGCATTGACTGGAATCACAACTGCCATTGGTGGACTTAATAATTATCCTTTGAATAAAGTTGGAATAATCACAGCTGGAGATAATCTTGGTGGTATATTCCGAGTTGAATATGCTACAGTAGGTGATTCTGTTTCTGGTTTAGTGACAGTTACATGTGCCTTCCAGCCTGGTCCAAATAATAACAGTGATATTCAAGTGGGATTTGTCACTTCAACTCTTATTGATACCTTCTACGGTAAATATACATGGGGTCAAATCTACGGATATCAGAATAGAGGAGCTGGTGCTCCACAAGAATTCTTGGTAAATCCAGACAACGGATTAACAGGATTATCCACTGCTGCGGTGGTTTCCAGAATAAAACCTCTAACTTAACCACTAAATAAAGAAAAAAACACCACTAGCTTAAAATGCCTGCCATTATTTCTGAACAATTCAGGATTCTGAACGCCGAGACTTTTGTTAAAAGTTTTGTTGGTGTGGGATCGACTGTAAATAAGTATTATGCGTTTCTTGGGTTACCCAATTCAATTGAACCCAAAGCTGGTGGTACAAGTACTTGGGCTACTAACACTCCATCTCCTCTAGATGGATTCCAAGAAGAGTATTCCATTAAGGAATCAACTATTGCAATGAAAAAAATCACGGACAAAGATGTTCGTAGATTGGTGAGAAAGGTTAAGTGGGTTGCAGGTACTACATATGAAATGTATCGACATGATTATAACATATACAACTTGACTCCAATTACAAGTCAGGGTAGTCTCTATGAGGCAAATTATTATGTCGTTAATGAAGACTTGAAAGTGTATGTGTGCTTACAAAATGGATCAGATCCAGAGAACCCAAAGGGTAGGCCTTCGTATGACCAACCCACATTTATTGACCTTGAACCTAGGGCAGCTGGTACTAGTGGCGACGGTTATGTTTGGAAATACCTTTACACGATTAAACCTTCGGAAATCGTAAAATTTGATTCCATCGAATATATCCCCGTTCCAGAACAATGGGGTGAGACTGGAGAAACAATTGCTACTAAAAATAATGCAATTGATGGTAAAATCGAAGTTGTTGTAGTTAATGATAGGGGTGCAAGTTATCAGCCCATCTCTACATCCTTTGCAAATGTTCCTATTCTGGGAGATGGTGTTGATGGTAAAGCAACCATTACTGTAGATTCTTTCGGAAAAGTATCTGAGGTATTTGTTACCGATGGTGGTACAGGATATACTCATGGATCTCTTCAGTTCTTCCCAGGCGCTCCTGGCAGTGAAAGTGGTGGTCCTCTTGCTAACTTAACTAATACTGGTATAGGTACAACATCCGTAGCACAATTCAATGTTGTTGTTCCACCAAAAGGTGGTCATGGATATGACATTTATAGAGAGTTGGGTGCTTATAGAGCTCTTCTTTACGCAAGATTTGAAACATTAGAAACTAACCCAGATATCATTGAAGGTAATGACTTTGCTAGGGTTGGTATTCTTAAGAATCCTACTGTTTTTGGTAGTGATACTGAACTACTTGATACATCCATTGTTAGTGGATTAAAAGCTTTGAAATTAGGAGGACTTACAACTGCAACAACATATGCAGTTGACTCCGAAATAACACAGACAGTTGGTGTTGGATCAACTGCTGTTGGTTACGTGGCATCATGGGATAAAGTAACTGGAGTGTTGAAATACTATCAACCAATGGGTCTTGCTTCTAGTGCAACTGGATATAAGATTATTCCATTTACTACTAATCCAGATGCTGGATATGGAGTTACTGTTAATGGTTCTTCTGTGGTTGGATCACTATTATCCATTAATACCGATTATAACGGTGTTAGTACGTCAATAAATAATAAGACGTACCAACTTGGAATGAATTTCAGTGCTGGTATATCTTCTGCCGAATTTAATACTAAGTCGGGTGAAGTCATTTACATTGATAACAGGACCGCTATTCCTCGTTCCGCAAGTCAAAAGGAAGACATCAAGATAGTACTGGAGTTCTAAAAGAAAATGCCACAAAATACTAATCTCAATTCATCTCCATACTTTGATGATTTCAATGAGAGTAAGAATTATCAGAAGGTGCTGTTTAAGCCTGGATTACCCATCCAGTCTAGAGAATTAACCACTTTACAATCTATTCTTCAGAATCAGGTTGAAAAGTTTGGTAAGCATTTCTTTAAAGAAGGTGCTGTAGTAGTTCCTGGCCAATTAGCATATGAATCAGATTACACTTGTGTGCAGATTGATGATACACACTTGGGTATTCCTGTTTCACTATATGTTGAGAATTTAATCGGTAAAAAGGTTAAAGGAGAAACAAGTGGTGTATCTGCAAAGGTAGAAGGTTATATTGATAATAGAACATCAACTAAAGGGAATTATACTCTTTACATTAAGTATCAAAGTTCTAGTGACACTGATTTCTCTAGAAACAGGTTCTCCGATGGTGAGAATTTAATAGTACAGGAAGACGTTACTTATTCTCTTGCTAGTATTAGATCTGGTTCTAGTTTTGCTACAACTTTAATATCTAATGCAACATCAGTCGGATCTGCTGCTAAGATTGCAGAAGGTGTATATTTCATCAGAGGATTCTTTGTAACTGTTGGTTCTGCAACAGTTATTCTTGATCAATATACAAATACTCCTTCTTATAGGATTGGACTATTAATCAAAGAGGAACTTGTAACTGCATCAAATACAGACAACGATCTGTATGATAATGCAAGAGGATTCTCTAACTATGCTGCACCTGGCGCAGATAGATTCAAGATTTCAACTACATTAGTTAAGAAACCTCTTACTGACTTCAATGATGAGAACTTCATTGAGTTGATGAGGATTGAAGATGGTAAGATATCCAAGTTTGTTAAAGAGTCAAGTTATAATTTAATTCGTGATGAATTAGCTAGAAGGACTTATGATGAGTCTGGTAACTATTACATCAAACCATTCCCTGTTGTTGCTAAGGAATGTTTAAATGATAGGATTGGTAATAATGGTTCTTATTATGAATCACAACTAACACAACAAGGTAACAAACCAAAAGAAAACTTGATGTGTCTTTCTATTGGACCAGGCAAGGCATATGTTCGTGGTTATGAAGTAGAAACTTTAAATACAACAACTGTTGATGTACCTAAACCAAGGGTTACTGAGACAATTGAGAATGAATCTATTCCTTTTAGTGTAGGTAGACAGGTAGAACTTAATAACGTTTATGGAGCTCCAGACGTTGGTATTTCTACTACTTCATATATTCACCTATACAACAAGAGAACTGCTACTCCAGGCACCGCAAGTGGATTGCATGTTGGAGTTGCTAGACTATATGACATGAAGTTGAAGAATGTTGCATATTCTGGTGCAGACTCAACATTTGAATCTTCACTTTATGATGTTCAAACATTTACATATTTGAATCTTAATACAGCAGTTACTTCACTACAAGTTCCACAGTATATTGAGGGAAGAAGTAGTAATGCTGCTGGATATTTGTATGAATCAGTTAGTGGCAGAAATCAATTAGTTCTTTATCAAGTTGTTGGTGAATTCCAAGAAGGTGAAGAGATTTGGGCTAATGGTGAATCAATTTCTAGATCAATTACTAGAATCGATGATTATGGTATGCAAGATGTATTCCAATTTGTTGGAACTGGATCTACATTCACGGCAGACCCACGATTAACACTTGGACACCTCATTGGACCAACGGCAACCCAATTCACTGTTACAGCGGGTAGTGGAGGTGTCTCAACGGTGACTTCTCCTAATGCTAGTTTCCTTAATGTGGGAATTAAGACTGGAGACGTTTTAAGTTATAGTGTGCCTGGAAATACAACTCCTTCATATGGTGCTATTAATCAAATCACTAGTGGAGAGATTGTTATTGGTCAATTGACAACAGTTGCTGGAGTTTGTACAGGAACATTACCTTCTGCTACAGTTACTACAAGTGATTTGTATAGAACTACATTAGAAGTTCAGAATAACTCTAAAGCATATTTGTTTGCTGAATTAACTAAACCAAACATTGCTTCTGTAGGACTTAATAATGCAAATGTGATCTTTAGAAAATCATATACAATTTCAATTTCAAATAATGCATATAGTGGAACTTTGGAATCAGATTCTAATCTTTCTTTAGAACCATTTGATGAAGAAGATTACAACCTTGCTTTCCCTGGCAGTGGAGTTGTTGAAAGTCTTGACAATCAGAAACTCACTGTAAGTGGAAGAACGGCTACATTAAGTAATTTGAGTACTGCTTCTGGAACTGCTGTTCTGACAGTTACTTGGAAGAAAGTTAATGTAAAACCAAAGAATAAGATATTTAAGAGAGCAACTCAGATTACAATTGATAAGTCCAAGTCTAGTATGGCTGGAATTGGTGCAACAACCAATAATAATGGACTTTCATTCTCTAGCATTTATGGCACAAGAGTAGAAGATAAGAGAATTTCTCTCACTGTACCAGATGTTGCATATGTTTCAGCTATTCTTGAGTCATCTTCAACTGCTGAACCACAATTACCTGCTCTGACACTGACTAATTTGAATGCTAATATTCTTAATACAGTACAGGGTGAAACCATTATTGGTAAGCTTTCAGGAGCTTCAGCTATTTTAGTTGAAAATAATGGATCCAATGAAGTTAAATTTGTCCAACAGAACGAGAATTCATTCCAAGTTGGTGAAGAGATAACATTTGAAGAATCAAATGTAGTTGCAGATATATTATCAGCTACTCCTGGCGATAGAGATATTAGAAATAACTTTGAGTTTGATCCAGGCCAAAGGATGGATTATGTTGATTTTTCTGCTATTGTAAGGAAGCCTGGATCAGAGGCTCCTACAAAGAAATTAAAGGTCATTTACAATAATTTTGTTATTGAGAACTCTGACCCTGGCGATTTTGTAACTGTTAATTCATATGATGATGAAATATATTCTTACGGAATACCATTTGTAGCAGGAAGACCAGGCGCTGATATTATTGACTTAAGACCAAGAGCAACTTCTGCCGCTGCTGGTCGTTCTCCTTTTGAATTTAATGCAAGATTATTCGATCCATTTACTTCTTCATCAACTCATGTGGTTGCTAAAGATAAGTCAATGAATGTAGCTTATGATTATTATCTTGGTAGGATTGATAAACTTTATTTGACTAAAGAAGGGATATTTACTCTTGCTACGGGTATTCCAGCTATTGAACCTAAGATACCTAATGCTATCGATAATGCATTAGAAGTTGCAACAATAACTTTACCACCATATCTTTACGATTCATCTCAAGCAAAATTGCGTCTTGCAAGATATAAGAGATATCGAATGAAGGATATCTCAGTTATTGAAGATAGACTTAAGAATATCGAATACTATACTGCATTATCACTTCTTGAAAGTGAAACTGCAAACATGTCTTTACGTGATCCACAAACTAATCTTGATAGATTTAAGGCTGGATTCTTTGTTGATAACTTTAAATCAGCTGTTGCTGGTGATGTAACTAATACTCAGTATAAAGCAAGTATTGATGCGGTTTCTGGTAGATTAAGACCTCAACACTATACAACGTCTATTGACTTGTTATTGGGATCTGAGGCTATTGTTGGTGCTGCAACTTCCGCAAGTCCAGCTGCTGACTATAGATACGTAACGGATCTTGGAGATGCAAACGTCAAGAGAATTGGTGACGTTGTATGTCTAGACTACAGTGACAAGGTTTATCTTGAGAATAAGTTTGCAACAAGAATTGAGAATGTCAATCCATTTGCTGTTGTTAACTGGATTGGTCAGATTGAACTCAATCCATCCACTGATACTTGGATTGAGACAAGAAGGAGTACTGCTACCTATGACATAGAAGGATCCTATAATGGATTCATGGGAATGACTGGTGCAGATAGTAATACTGGTCTATCTCCAATTGACTGGGGTTCATGGGAGACAACATGGACAGGATCTAGTTCATCTACTGGACCTTCTGTGTTTAGTGATACCAGAACGGCTATGACTGGTACAACAGAGACCAGAGGTGAATATGGTCAAGGTGGCCGTCATGGTGTTCCAATTACCACTCATACTCACTTTACAGACACTACTCGGAATTTCAGAGAACAAACTACAACTACAACTACCAATCAAACTAGAGAAGGTATCCAGTTTAGGGTTGGTGAAAGATTTGATACAACAAGTCTTGGAGATAAGGTAGTTTCAACTGAAGTTGTTGCTACAATGAGAGCAAGAAATATTGAGTTCGTTTGTAGGAGACTTAAGCCTAATACAAGACTCTATCCATTCTTTGATAACATCGACATGCAAAAGTATGTCGTACCAAAACTCATTGAAATTGAGATGGTTAGTGGTACATTTGGACCTGGCGAAGTTGTTGAAGGAAGTCGTCCAAATACCAATAATGATGCAATTAGATTCAGATTGGCTAATCAGAATCATAAGTATGGACCATACAATTCTCCTACACAGACATTTAAGGAAAATCCATACAGTCCATCATCTTCAATATCTTCCGCTTATTCATCTACAGCTACATTACTTAATGTAGATACTGCTGCATTAGAATTGCAAGCTGCATCTGGTTTCTATGGTTACATTACCACTGGTATGAAACTAATAGGACAATCTAGTGGTGCTATTGCAAATGTTAAAGATATTAGATTGGTTACTGATAAAGCAGGAGTCTTGATTGGATCACTATACTTACCTGATCCTACTGTTCCTTCTGCACCAACATTTAACACTGGTACTAAGACATTTACATTAACTAGTAGTTCTGCAAACTCCACAATTTCTGGATTTACAGATAGTTCTGCTGAGACTAACTTTACTTCTTCTGGAACACTTCAGAATGTAGAGGCTTCTACTTTGAGAATGAGAAATGCTGATGTTCAACGCATACCTCAGTCATCTGACAGAACACTCTCTGATACTGACAGCAGACTTGTCGTTGATACGAGTTTCAATAACAGGTCAACAAGTCAAACAAGATGGGTCGACCCTCTTGCACAATCATTTGAAGTACCAGATATTAACGGTGTTTATCTAACTAAGTGTGATGTCTTCTTTAGGGCAAAGGATACAAACCAATTACCTGTTACTCTTCAAGTAAGAACACTACAAACTGGTTTGCCTACTCAAGACATTTTACCATTTGGTGAAGTAGTTCTTGATCCATCTGAGGTTGTATTATCTGAGGATGGTTCTAAGGCAACAACATTTACATTCCCTTCTCCTGTTTATCTTGAAGGTGGTGGTGAATATTGTCTAGTTCTACTATCTGCATCTAACGAATATTATGTCTTTATCTCCAGAATGGGTGAAGAAGATATTACTACAGTTAATGCTGCAGATTCCGAGAAGATTATTGTTTCTTCTCAACCATTACTTGGTTCGTTGTTCAAGTCACAGAACGGTGCAACATGGGATCCAAGTCAGTTGGAAGACCTTAAGTTTAATCTTTATAGGGCAGACTTCACAACTGAAACTGGTAGAGTTAATTTCTATAACCCAGATTTAGAGATTGGAAACAGACAAATTGTTTCACTTGCTCTTAATCCAATTGATATGCTTGAGCATAACAAAGTTGTTGGATTGGCTAATAGTTTAACTTCCGCACAGATTACAGGACTTACTGAAGGTACAACAATTTACCAACAGAATAATCCAAACTTTAGTGCAAACTTAAGTAAAGTTCTTGGTGCAATTGGAATTGGAAGTGCTTTGGTTCTAACTAATGTTGGATCTGGATTTACTAATTCTTCTATTGTTTATAATAATGTTCCACTAATTGCACAAACTGGTAGTGGTTCTGGTGCTGAGATTAAACTTCACGTTAATAACAGAGTTGGTGTTGCTGCAACTGTATCGATAGGTGGTACAGGATACTCTGCTGGTGATGTATTAACTGTTGATACATCTAAGACTGATAACTTTGGTAAAGATCTAAGATTAACGATTCCAAATAACGTTGGTGTTATTAGTGCATTTAACACAATACTACTTAACAGAGTACAGGGATTACCTAAGATCGATGCTTCTTCTGCTATTGTTTATGTTGGTTCTGGTGGAACTACGGTAGTTAATGGTGGTGCTATTAAGTACCTAAACACTGTAACTGATGGAGTACATTTCAGAGTAAGACATAATAATCATGGTATGTATTCAGTTCAGGATCAAGTTGAATTATTTGGAATTGAACCAGATGTTAAACCAGAAAAAGTAACTGCTTCTTTTGATTCTTCAAGTACTTCGGATATTAAAGTATCTTCTGTAGGTATCTTTACTTCATTCGAGAATTTAGTAGTTGATAGTTCCAATCCAGGCTATGCTAATATTGGTAATGAGGTTATTCAATACACTGGTGTTAATACTTCTCAAGCTACTATAACTGGTATTACTAGATCATTTGATACTACTAAGGCTGGCGACTATAACATTAATGATAAGATCTTTAAGTATGAATTAAATGGAGTTTCATTAAGAAGACTTAATACATCCCACAAATTCACTGATGTTGATCATTCTACATATCCAATTGATGTTGATCATTATTGGGTTAAAGTTGGAGTTTCAAGTCGTGGAGTAGATAGAGCAACTGGAAACTCTAGTGGATTCCCAGAATTACATTGGAAAGAAACTAAGTCTGGTGGTAGTTATGACCAACAATATGTAATGGTTGGTGTTCCATTCGGACCAAGAGCGACACAGAATATTCCATTCAATCTTGTTAGACCTAATGTTGGAACCCTTCAACCTGATGGAACAACAATTGATGCTAAGATAAGAACATTTAGTGGTAATAGTCCAGATGGTTCTTTAACTGCCTATGTTGATCAGGGATATGAACCAATATCATTGAATAGTAATAATACAATGAGTTCTCCAAGAATCGTTAGTTCTAAGATTAATGAGCTGAATAAGTTGGCAGATTTCCCTGGCAGGAAGTCATTCACTATGCAGTTCTTTATGAAGACTCAGGATTCAAAAGTAACTCCAATGATCGACTTGGATAGAGTTAATCTTATCACAACAATGGATAGAATTAACTCCAAGGTTACTGACTATGCAAGTGATTTGAGAGTTAATTCTCTTGATGGTGATCCAAGTGCTGCAGTTTATCTTTCTAAGATTGTTAATCTTGAAAAGGCTGCTGATGGATTGACAGTCATGTTTGATGCATACAGACATGCAACAAATGATATTAGGGTCCTTTATAGGATATTCAGAGTAGATGCTCCACCACAATATCAGTTATTTGAACTATTCCCAGGCTATGATAATTTAGATTCTAATGGTTTAATTATCAATAAGGCTAAGAATAACGGAAAACCAGATAGAAGGATTCTTTCTTCTTCCACTGAAGCTGACTATAAAGAGTATAAGTTCAGTATTGGAGATCTACCTCAGTTTAATGGATTCCAAATTAAAATTATTATGAGTGGTACAAACTATGCGTTTGTTCCTAAACTCCGTGATTTGAGAGCGATTGCTTCTATCTAATGGATAAAATAAAAGTCCAAGATAGTACATCGCTTTATAGAGATGTTGAATCTGGTGCAATTCTTAATTGCTCGGATAGTGAATATGATAATTATCTGCGAATGAAAAATCAAAAACTAACAGAGAAACAAGAACTTGATAACCTAAAGGATGAAATGAATGAGATCAAGTCTATGTTGAACGTAGTTTTGAGTAAATTGTCATAAATAACTAAAATCTTCCTATTTCACTATGACGGCAAGAAATGTCAATTTAGTTCTTGATCAAGGCGTAGATTTTGAAGCAACCTTTACTATTAAAAATAATAATAATTCGTCTTTGAATTTGACTGGCTATACTGCCGAATCTAAGATTAAGAAACACCCTGACGCTACAAAATTCAATGCTTTTGTTGTTAGTTTTCCTGATAGGATAAACGGACAAGTGAAAGTTGCTCTTGCTAGCACGATTACTACTTCAATAGAAGGTGGAAGATACGTATATGATCTCGTTTTGACTTCACCCAACTCATATAAAACAAGACCCATACAGGGAAATGTTTTAGTTATACCAGGCGTTTCATAATGGCAGATTATCTAGTTACCTTAAATCAACCTGGCGATTATAACGTTGGTGTTGATTATGAAATTCCTTCAAAATCGATTCAATACGGTAATATCGTACTGGATACTATTGCTGGAATGAATGGGATTGGTAAAACATTCTCATTAACTGATCAAGGTGTTGCATACAGTCCAAATAACAATCAACAATTGATTGTATCCAAGAATAATTTACTTTTAAATCCAGCAACGGATTATAATATTTCTGGAGATAAGATTGTATTTACAACTGCACCTACTGGTACTGATAATGTTTTCATGATCGCTTTGGCCGCTGCAGCGGATCTTACCCGAACTGTAAATTATGTAATTGATAGTGGAACTACTCCAATGATTGCTGGAGATAAGGGTAGAGTAACTATAGATGTAAGTGGAAAGATCGAAAATGTACGAGTATTGTGTGATCAAACTGGAGATATTGTTTTCGACATATCAAAAACTACTTTCCAAAATTTCCCAAGTTTCACTAGTATCACTCAAAATCAAAGGGTTCAGTTGCAATCAACAAATAAATACTTTGATGATGTACTAAATAACTGGGATACCACAATTGTTGCAGGAGACATCCTAAACTTTAACGTGGTAAGCGTGACTAATATTAGAAGGTTACTAATCTCTCTAAAATTAAAATTGTAGAATACTATAAATAAGTATAGTTCTTAAAGTCTAACCCCTCAGAGGAGTTGTATCGATGGCATTACTAGTCCCTAATATTGGTGAAATTGAGTCACTCAGGTATCTGATAGCGCAAAATAATTTCGTTGCAGATCTAGAAGATAACTCACCTAGAAACCTTGTATTGAAACTCTTTACAAGTAACACCAACCCAGCTGAAGGGGACGTTCCCTCTGCAACTGCTTACTTTGAACCGTATATTGACGGTAACGTAAATGGTTACGGAACTACCGCAAACACTGGATATCCAGTTTGCGTTAACAACAGGGGCGACCAAGATTACAACCAGCAGTACGGAATTCTGCTAAACGGATCGAGATGGGTTATTAAGAACGTTGGTAGTGGTACAACTGCTACATACCCAGAACAGACTTTCACATTCACGGGACCTGCTGGTAACATCTACGGATATTATGTTACTCGTGCAAACAACATGCCTGTCGCAGTACAAGGTGTTGTTCATTCCGCTAGTGTCGGCATCGGAACTACAGTTACTAAGGGTAACAACACAGACCCATGTATTGGGGTTGTTGGTAACTCTTACATCACTATTGACCCACAGGTTAGTATCAATGATCTAACTCTTGGTCAGTATGTTGCAGGTAACGCAGGTATTCAGACTGGAACTCGAATTATTGGTATTGATAGGTCGCTACAGGTCGTGTATCTGGATAAGGCACTTGTTGATAACATTCAGGTTGCTACTGACCCAAGTATTACATTTAGTTTCGGTAAGATTTCTATTACTAACCACGGTCTGAAGAATGGTGACATTCTTTATGTCAACTCTGGTGCTGGTAATACAACTCTTGAGTCTAATGTTTATACTATCTTCGATGTACCTAATGCAGACGAGTTTGTAACAACTCCTGCAATGACTGCTACATCTAACGGTGTATTGGGACTTAATACTGCGACTCTCTACAGTTCAATCATGTACGCTGAGAGATTCACAAACGGACCTTACAACATTCAGAACAACGGTGACCAAATCAAGATTACCTTGAACGTCGCACTCGACTAAGAAACAGACTAAATATTCAATATGTGGGGTTTGCTTTATATCTAAGCAGACCCTTTTTAATTATAGGAGGTAGTTCTTGACCGTATTCGTATATGACAATACGAAGATAGATGAATTCGTTGGAATAGATCAAGGTTCGATCTTGACTTCTTCTTCGGAGAATATCGACTATGGCGATATAAATCAAACAGCGGTTATTGAACGAGACGCAAATTATTTTAATGTAGATTATTGGGGTGAGATCAGATGGCTTGGTGATATAGTACCATTCGGCCCAATAAATGTAGTAGATGGAAGAGATGAGTTCGGTAGATCTAGATCTCAGGTCATCTTCCCAGCAGATAACACAGTATTATTCGACGTAGGTGCTGCGGCACTGACCAATCCTGTTAGACCTTGGATTGGTTCTGGTACAATATTCGAGATTGGTCATGGACTGGAAAGACTGGTTATACCAGATCTTGGAGCGGCTGGACCAGTTATCTTCAACACCACTGGTGTTGTTGATGAGTCATATTCAAAAGCGAATTATAAAGGCAACGGTGTTGGTCTGCAAATTAGCCAAACCGCAGCCACAGAATTAGATCAAGTTTATCCGTGGGATGGAACAGGTACGTTTAATGTATCTGGAGGAACAACAACTCCTGACCACGAAAGTTACCTCCCAGTAATTAAAAACGCTGCGAAGATTAAGGGTGGTAATAGAAGAAATTATCAGATTGATAGAGTAATATTTGATTATTCTCGTGACCCAAGAGAGACTTGGACACAGGATAATTACGGTTCAGTAACTACAAGACAAGGTTCTACATTTGGTAGTACATCACTATCATTTGATGATACTATTGAAGATGCTCTTGCTAAGGAAGTATCATTCAGTGATACTTCAGTAATAACTGGAGATAATTACGGTTTAATAACAGATACACCAACATCCTTCAGAGACGATGGTGTAATAGAAAGGAAGTTTGGTGGTCAGATATCTCTACATGAGTATCAGGCTTATGGTGTTGGTGCTGTTGAATCCAGACCATTCTTCTTCAATGGTTCAGGAAGTATATTCAAACTTGCTGAAGCAACCGATGTTGCTCAGACACCAGTTGTTACTGGTTCTGGTACTATTAATGTTTCTGGAACCAACTGGTTCAGTCAGGCTCCACAAAGTACAGTATTTGGTGTTGGTGATACCGTTACTGTATCTGGTAGTGCAGATGAGAGGTTCGTTCCTCAGACTCCAGAAGGTACAGTACTCTACAGTGTAACTGGTAACGCTGATACTGCAAGATCTAGAATTACTACTGGATCTAGAAATCCATTCAGGATTACTGGATCTGTATCCGATATTAGTATTGTTACTGGTAGTGGTGATAAGTCTAATACCGTACTCTACAGTATTAGTGGTGGATATACCGATCTTAAGGCCGTTAAGGCAGATGGTAATATAAACCTCTTCGATATTACTGGAGGAATGACACAGGGCAAACCTGTATTCACTCCTTCTTGGTTCTCTCCTCTTGGAGATCAGGTTACAGAAGAACTGGATTGGGGTCAAATTGTTGCGACTCCAACTCAGCCTGCGGAAGATTGGGAAGTCATCAGGACAAACGACGAGACTATTCCAAAATCAGCAGAGAATTGGGGATATCTCCTTCCAGACTTCAACTGGGCTCAACTTGGAGGACAACATTATCCAAATCTGGATTCTCTCTCAACAGGAGAATCTTCTTGGATCAGACAGACTTCTGCTATTACAGAGACTGCGACATTCCTCCTTTCAGAGGATCCAGATGTTGCAGCTGCACTTGCTTGGGAATCTTCTGGAAAATCTGGTATTGCTACACACAATGCTGGTATATTCATATCTGGAGAACTCTGGTTATCACAGGCTCCACAACACACAGTATTCGGTGAAGAAGGTCAATTTACCATCAGTAGTACTGGTAATGAGTCTATCACTCCTTGGATTCCTGAAGGAAGTGGATCACTCTTTACTCTTGGTGGATCTGCTGAGGCTACTACTAAGGCACACCTACAAGGTGATTATCAGTACATTGGTGGTACTGCTGGTCAGGTCTTTAGTCCTGCTGTGCCAGGTACTGGTTCTATTACCCTCAGTCAGGGTAGAGAGCCAGGTCAGACATACAGTAGAATCATTGATACACCAGAGTTGGCCTTTGGTGGAACCTTCAATATGGTTGGTCAGGCTCTCAGTCAGGCCTTCTTCGCATATAATACTTCCTCACTATTCGTTGGTCAGACCAATGAGGATTACGGTAATATTACTAATGATCCAGCCTTCGGTTGGGATCTCAATCAACTTGGTCAGGCTTCTGGTACTGAGACATTCGATGATGAGACTAACAAATATGACCAAGATGTTCTCTTCAGTAGTGGAGGTCTAACATACGACCAAGGATCTGGTGGTGTTACAGTTCTACCTTCCTTTGATAAGACTAATAGTTACTCTAGTGATCTTTCTACAACTGTTGTATCTCAGTCTTGGGGTATTCTTGGAGAACAACAGCTTGAACCTAGAGCTGACGCTCAATATACTCAAGAGACTCCACACTTCACTGGATTCAAACATCAGAGTGAGGGTACTAGGAACGGACTTGAAGACTTTGGTTGGGTTAATGAGACTGCACCAACAGCGAACAGGTATCCATTCGAGACTCCAATCAAGATTGTTGATGCTTCTCCTCCTGCCAAGACTCAGTGGATTCCGAAGTATCACGGTTCTGGAACACTTATTGTTACTGGTCTTTCTACAGCTCCTGTTAGAGTTGCTGTTGCAAGTAGTAATACAACACTATTCGACTTCCAAGGTACAACTGCACCAGAGAAGTTTATTGCTCAGACTCCAGAGAATACTGTTCTTTACGATACCTCTGGTCTTCTTGTCGAAAGAACCACCAAGGATTGGGTTGGTCTTGGAACCATCACCCTCCAAAAACATCAGGGTGTTGGATTTACCACTTACAGAAGAATCATCTTCCCACCATCAAGTGGTATTACAACTATCAGTGGTGCTTCAGTCGAGAAATGGAGTGGAGATCCTCCAGAAGGAACATACCTTCACATCTTCGACAATGGCCCGATTTACGAGAAGGTTACTCTCGCAGCTCAGGCACAGAAGGTTACTACAAGACTCTACGGTACTCTGGAACATCCAGATATCGACTTCACACCCCATTATGGTATCGAAAGAAACATCGGTATCGAGACTGGAATTACATTATCGCCTGGTGGTGGTACGGACAGAACTACTGGTATTACAACTTCCAGCTTTATTCCGAACTATCCAGGCGGTCAATCTGCTCTTGATGGACAAGGTGGAAAGACTCACGAAGTTATCAAGATCGATGGTCGTTCGATCTCCAGAACCAACGCTCCTATCAGTACTCACGGTGTTATCTACATTCTGGGTATTGGTACTGCTGGAAACGGTGTTGGAGGCCCAGACGAGAAAGGAGATCTCGATGGAGTCGAATTTGGTGCAAAAGAACGCTTTATACCTGCAACCGAATACGGTTTCGGGTCGATCATGTTCGACTTTACTGGAACGGCTCCATCCAGAGTCATTCAGGTATTTGGTTATTATGGAGACGACAGAGATCCAGGCGCTGGTACAACTGGTCAAATCAGTATCAGGAACGAAGGTTCAGTTGGCTCTTCCGAGAAACTTACTGTTCAGGAAGTCGGAATATCCACTTACAACTTCAGTGGTGCATACTCAGATTTCAAATCTACATTTACAGAAGTTGGATCTGGATCTCTATACTCCATCGGTGGATCTTCAGAGAACGTTGCAGCTGCAGAACTTGTTGCTGGAACTTCCATATTCAATGGAACTGCACAAGAATCCTTCATTGCTCAGACTCCAGAGAATACTGCAACGCTTACACTCTCTGGAACTGGAGATGCCTTCCGTCAGCGTATATGGGTTGGTACTGGAAATATCTCTCTCAGCAACAACATCAAGGTTGTTACTGGAATCAGAATTTCCTTGGCTGGAAATGGTTCTCTATTCGGATTCGGTGCTGCTGCAGAAGCAATTCCATATCAAGGATTTGCAAGTTCTGTTCTTGTCGATTTTGTTGGAGAGGCAGAAACAAGAGAGATCGCAGTTTATCAGGATCACGTTACATCTGGTATTCTTACATTCTCTGGTGCTCTTTCGCATCCACTCATCGACTTCACTCCTGCTCCAAAGGGATCTGGACTATTCACAGTTGGTGGTACTCTCGATCTCAAGGTATTCACCAGAGAAATTGGATCTGGTTCTGCTACGATTACTGGTGGATCGGATGTCAAATTCATCAGTCAGGCTGGCGAAGGAACAATTCTTTACGATCTCAAGGGTGCTTCGGCAATCACGAAACTCCATTGGGTCTATCAGGATTTCGTTACTTCTGGTATTGCTACAGTCTCTGGTCTTGGTGGGACAAAAGAGATTCAGAATTATGGATACTACGGAGACGACAGAGATCCAGGCACATCAGGAATTATTACGATCTCTGGAACACCTCTGGTACATCCAGATGTTCGTTACATTCCACATGTTGGAATTGGAGTCGCAGTTCTATACGATATCGGGGGAAGCTCTACCGAGAGAAGGGCTTGGGCTCCAGTATACGGAACAGGATCCTTCAAGAAATTTGCATCTCTCGATGAGGCATACGCAAGAACATCCTACATTGCTAGTGGTCAAGTTAATATTAATGGTATCGCTCCAACTGAAATTCTGGTCTTCGAGGAAGGAAGAACCTACGTTGTTATTATTTAATTCTATAAATAAATCAGAAGCATAACTATTTGACCTCTTGAAATATGACTAAGCAGGTTCAATTTAGAAAGGGTACAACCGCTGAACACTTTAACTTTACAGGTGCGTTAGCAGAAATTACCGTTGATACCGATAAAAATACCGCAGTTGTACATGACGGTGCAACGCCTGGTGGATTTGAACTTGCAAAAGCAAGATGGACATTTGTTAGCGGAAATTATACTGCTGGTACGAACCAGAAATATACTGTTGATTCTACGAACAGTCCAGCGGGATTCGATCTTACTCTCCCCACGCCTCGTGCGGTAGGAGACTGGATATGGGTGGAGGACTTTTCTAATTTCTTAAGTATTAACCCCATAAATATAGTATCACAATACTCATTTGAAAACGGACATTTGGTTCAGGCCTCATCTCCTTTTATTATGGATGTGTCAGGGGCATCAGTAACATTCATTTGGAATGGATCTCTGTGGAAGATATTCAATAACAGGAGTAGTTAGAAATGGCACTAACCCTAAGTAATTCAATTTCTGGTGAATTTATCCCTTCAGAATCGTCGGGTTTTTTCACCTATGCTCTAAGAAGAGATGCAGAGCATATGCTCTACTTCTCAAAAGTTAGTGCTGCTGGAACAGAATTAGGAGAGTTCTATCGTTTGGATGGAACTGCTATACCAGAATTTGGTGATGGTGTAGATTATGGTTGTTATGATGTCGGTGTTGGTAAAACATCTGTTATCCGATTGGATGTTGCTACCGAGAAAAAATCTTTAGATGACCCAAGTGATAAATATCAACAGATCCGCTTTGACAGAAGAAATCTGTACTATTACATAGATGATGACGGTTTCTTTGTCATAAGGTTCAATGGGCCAGATTATGATTATTCAACCATCGGACCAAAATAATCCCATTCAGATAATTAACTAGGAGAAACAATGGCTGAGTTTAGACTTGGAAGAGTAAAATTCAACTGGACAGGTGATTGGGCTGTATCCAAGTCCTACCTGATCGATGACATCGTGAAGTTCGGTGGTAACACATATGTTGCTACATCGAATCACACATCGACGGCCAGCACATCGAATTTTTACGCAAACGATTTAGGGAACTGGAACGTTCATATCGAGGGCCTTGCACAGAAAGGTGCTTGGGCAACTGGTACTTACTATCGTGTCAATGACCTCGTTACCTATGGTAACGTGGTTTATCGTGTGACAACGGCTCACACTTCAGAAGGAACTTTCATAGACAATACGAAAGTAACTCCATATGTCTCTGGATTTAAATCCGAGGGAGATTGGGCAAATGGTGACGAGTATCAAGCAGGTGACGTTGTTAATTACAACGGATCTTCTTATGTTGCTTTAACAACATCTCTCGCAGGATTTCAACCTCCACAAAACTTAGGAGTCGCAACCGATCCTAATGCTAAGTGGACAATCTTATCAGATGGTCTTGCTGGTGCCGCTCTTACGTACTCCGAGAACTCTTATTATAGAGGTGACTTGGTTCAGTATGGTGGTAACATCTACCGTCATAAGATTGGTGTTACAACAAACGTTTCTCCATTACAGGTTGGTCTTGGATCAGTCGCTCCCGAATCATATAATGGTGATGCAGTCTGGGATCTCCTAGTAAAAGGTTTTAATTTTGTAGGTAACTTCTCTACAACTTATACCTATCACCCAGGCCATCTTTCAAGATATGGTTCAACTTCTTACCTATCAGTTGGTTCATCCCACATTAATGTAATTCCTACTGCTGGAATTGGAACATATTGGGAAGTTCTTGCTCAGGGTGATTCCTCTGGTGCGATGAACACCAAGGGTGACATCATTACATACAACTCAGGTAATGTAAGAATTGGTATTGGTTCTACAGGTTATGCTCTTGCAGTTCAAGCAAACGGATTGCCAGGATACGAGATTGTAGGTAACCAAACAAGAATCTATTATGTTGACTCTGAAGACGGAGTTGATACAAACAACGGTCTTGCACCTAACTTGGCGTTTAAGACTATTAAGAAGGCTTGCGAAGCTGCACGTCCTCTAACAACTATTACTGGAGTTGATTACACTAGTGCAACTGGTGTTTCAACCGTTACGGCTCCTGGCCACGGACTACAAAACACTGGTACTTTCGTCCAGTTACAGGGTCTTGACTTTGAGTGTCTATCTGGAGGTAACGTATTCAACATTCTGGGTATGGTAATGAACAAGGCAGTTGGTCTTGCGACTATAACTGCTATTGGTCTTGGTGGTGCTCCTGAAGTTTCTATCGGTGAAAAAGTTAGAATCAGGAAATTGAATGTTACTTATACTGGTTCTGCAAGATTCACACACCAATTCCAGACCGCTGCTACTGGTGCAGTTATCGCTGGTGGTAATTACGCTCATAACTTTATTAGTTGTGCTGCTAACGGTGTTCAAATCGTTGGTGGATCAAGTGTAACTCCAACAGGTTCTACATACGACCCTGCAAATGGTAACTTAGTACTAACACTGTCTGGTCATAGTCTATCAACTTCTGATAAACTTACCATTTCCGCTAACGCACTGACATTTACTTGTGCGATGAACGGTAATGCTTCTAACAAGACATATCCTCGTACAACTGACCCAACATACGGTCAACAGTTGAACATTACAGGAACAACAACAAATACCGTTACGGTTAACGTTGGTGCTTCTGCTCAGGAACTACTTACACCGACTGCTGCTACCTACAACGAAAACACTGGTGATTTAACACTTACAATTGCCGCTCACGGTTTAACTGCTGGTACTGCAATCAAACTCGCTAACGATGGATTAACATTCCGTTGTTCAATGGACGGTTATACAACCGATCACACATATCCAAGATCAAGTGATCCTAAGTATAACACTTCAATCGATATTACTCAGGTAACCACTAACACAATTACAATTAACGTTGGTGCGGCTGCTGCAAGTGCTACTATTACAGGTAAGTTCCCTGCTGTACATACTCAAGGTTCTTATGAGTTCCTAGTAACTGCTGTTCCTGATGCAAACTCTGTTGTATTGAACGTTGGTGTATCAACAGTTGATTACAACTACGCTTCTGGTGGTACTGGATTCGTTGGTCTAACTACAACCACATATCCTAGAGTTGTTTCCAAGTCTTACTTCGAGATTCTTGAAGTTCCCGACGGTGATACATTCAAGGTTAATGTTGGTGTTTCTACTCAGGCTCACGAGTACGTAAGTGGCGGTACAATGACTGACTTGACACCTGCTATCCTGAAACTATCTGCTTCGCAGTTCTATGAGCAACTTCCAATTGTTGTTCCTCCTTACACTGCTATCGTAGGTAACGCACTTAGAGGTTCTCAGGTTCTACCTGCAACTGGTACATCTGATGATGGTACTACACCAAACAACAGGTCCCACATGTTCAAGATGTCTGACTCTACAACGATTCAGGCGATCTCCATGAAAGGAATGGAAGGATTCACATATGACTCTAACGCTCCTTGGCAACTAGACAATTCAAATATCAGAACTGGTATTGGTACAACTGCTTGCGGTATATTCGTCTCCTTCAACCCAGATTCTCCAATTAACGATAAATCACCATACGTTAAGGACTGTACTGCTTTCTCAGACAATGCTGCAGAGGCAGTTCCTCCAAGATTTGGTGGTGGTGCTTGTGGAGTACTCGCTGATGGTGGAGTACATAATGAAGGTGCAAAATCGATGGTATTCGATGCCTTCACACACGTCGCATCTGACGGTGCTGGATATGTTCTAGACAGAAGTGCAATCGCTGAGATTGTTTCCTGCTTCACATACTACGCCCGTTGGGGATACTACTCAGGTGGTGGATCAAGAATTCGTGGAGTTGGTGGTAACAACTCATATGGTGACTATGGAGTCATCTCTTCTGGATTCTCAACTGATGAGACACCAAGGACTGCAAGAGTCTTCGGAGACATGATGACAGTTCTTGGTGCTAACAAGGCTGGTACAGTCTCAGTTGGTGCAACAATGTTCGGTGCAACATCTAAGGCAACTGCATGGATGTTAAACGATCAGATCTCTGCTGATAAGATTTACTTCAAGTATCAAACTGGATACGGTAACGCTGGAATCGGAACCACTGGTTTCGTAGATTCAGAGGTTATCTGGTTCGGTGCTGGTGCTGAGGCAAGTTCTGGAGTTGGTTCAATTACCGTCGGTACTGCTGCAAGTTCAGTCACAGGACAAAAGGGTACAATTCTTGAGGTTGATAATACTTCTGGAGTACTCCTAGTTGGTGATGCTATCGGAATTAAGACATCACTCTATGGTGCAGATGAAAGATTCTACATCATTAACACAGTTACAAACGTTTCTACCGCATCTACTTACTACGAGTGGAAGGCAGGATCAACCGCAGGTATCGCAATTACGTTCCCGAATCGTGCTACTCTGACAATTTCGCCAGAGAAGACAATCGGTACATGGGATACAAGGGCTGTAACTAACGCAGGCGCTGGATCTACAATTGACGTTAGAACATTGTTCTCACAGTGTCGTCTAACAGGTCACGATTTCCTCGCAGTTGGTACAGGTAACAAAACAGAAACTAACTATCCTAACGTTGATCTCGCTGGAGTTATTCAGGGTAATGAGACAAACGTATTTGGGCCTGGTAAGGTGTTCTTCGTATCTACCGACCAAGGTGGTAACTTCCGAGTTGGTGAATTCTTCTCGGTTGATCAGCTAACTGGTCGTGCTACATTGGATGCTTCCGCCTTCAACCTGTCTGGTTTGACAGAATTGAGACTGGGTGCTATTGGTGGTCAGATTGGTGAATCAATTAGTGAATTCTCCTCCGACCAAACACTTGCAGGTAACGCTAACAACGCAGTTCCAACTGAGTACGCAGTTAGGGGATTCTTAACTCGTGGCGCAATGGGAACCAAGGCGATGACACCTCCAGTAGGTACAACCGCTCAAAGACCTGGCGGCGTTGATGATGAGTTCAACACTGGTGCATTGAGATTCAACACTACTCTTGGTTCTCTTGAGTACTATGATGGAACTTCATGGCAACAGCCTGGTAACCTTGCGTTTAGTACATTAACATCTAATACAAACGTTCTTGCTAATAACGTCTACTTCTGTCAGACCACTGGTGGTCCATTCAGTTGTACTTTACCTGCTGCTCCTAACCTTGGAGACACAATCAGGTTCTTCGACGTTGCTAAGACCTTCGACACTAACGCATTGACAATCTCCCGTAACGGAAAACCGATTCAGGGTGATACTTCAGATCTTACCGTAAATACAGAAGGTGCCGCATTTGAGTTATCCTTCTCTGGTGATACATACGGATGGAGACTATTCACCATCTAATGTGATTCGGGAGGATCTTCCTCCCATTCTATTATGAATTATTAACCCCTTAAACAGGATTGTAAATGGCAAGTTATCGATCATATAAAAAAGTAACGGCAGCTATGGTTCCTGATGGATCCATAAGTGTAGAGAAACTTGCGCCGGGTTCTGGTCCATCTTTTTGTGTAAAGCATATTAAAGGATCACCAAACTCATGTACGCCTGGTTGCTGCTGTAACTGGCAAGTACCATCAGGTGCTTCACGTATTACGTGGGAAGTTTGGGGTGCTGGAGGAAATGGACATGGATCATGTTCCTGCAACAGATGTCAGCACTACAGGGCTGCATCAGGTGGTGCATACAATATTAAGACCATTCAGACTTCTGGTGGTTGTCAATATAGTGTATGTGCTGGAGGAGTTTATAGATGTTGTTCTAGGGAATGTAACGGTTGCGAAGGATGTTCATCTTACGTAAATGGTTATAACTTATCCAACTTCTGTGCCAGAGGTGGTGCAAGAGGTTGTGCAAACACTGACTGGTCAAACCATTGTCACTCTACTTGGTGGTGCTGCATGGCGCCAGGAAGTTGGGGTGGAGACTTTACCATGAGTGGTCACCAGGCACACTGGTCTGGTCACTGGAACTGTCATTGTGGTTCAACCGTTGGTAACGTTTGTTCGCCAGGAGCTCCGTTCCTTGCAATGGGTCAAGAACACAGAATGACTCACTGTTGGCAACGTTGTGGTTGCTGGACTGCGCCTTATGCAACAGGAGGCGGTGGGGCTTTAACATCCTACTGTGGTCGTTGTTGTGGTCAGGGTGGCCAGGGTGGATCTGGCGTTGTACGTATTACTTGGATGTAAGGAGCAGAAATGGCTGATTATTCGTCTTACAAAAAAATTAATGGAGATACCTTTGAAGCTGGTATCTTAGATGGGGATAAATTTAGTTCTTCTCCCACATCTACCTACGGTGTTAAGTGGGTATATGGAACAATGTGTAGATGCTCGCCTGGTTGTTGCTGCAACTGGACTGTACCTACAGGAGTTACTAAACTGTGGGTCCAACTTTGGGGTGCAGGTGGTAACGGAACAGGAGCTTGTTCCTGTAACAGATGTCAGCACTATAAAGCTGCTGGTGGTGGATACTATAACAGTCAGATTGCTACTACTCAAGGTGGTTGTACATACAGTGTATGTGCTGCTGGTGTTTATCCTTGCCTTTCACGAGAGTGTTACGGTTGCAATGGATGTTCTTCTTACATTAATGGTTATGGATTCTCTAATTTCTGTGCCGTAGGTGGTGGTCGAGCATGTGCTAATACATCTTGGTCAACAGAATGTACATCTGATTGGGCATGTTGTGCATCTCCTACCACTTGGGGTGGAGAAATGGCAATGGGTAACCACTATGGTGTATGGAGTAACGCAAGTTATGATACATATAGAGGTTGGTGTCATTGTTATAACCAAGGTATTACACCTACCAGTGCTCCTTTAATCGGTACTATGGTCCAACAGGCAACAAGAGGCTGTTGGGTACGTTGTGGTTGCTGGATCGTACCTTATGGTAATGGCGGACAAAGCGCTATGACAAACTACTGTGGTCGCTGTTGCGGTCAAGGTGGTACAGGTGGCGGTGGATTAGTTAAAATTACATACTTCTAAGTAAGGAGAAACGATGGCCAATTATTCATCATACAAACAGATTAAGAACTCGCAGGTAACGGATGGTACTATTCCAACCTCTGCGCTGGCTTCGGGTGCTTTCTCCAACTGGAACATTAAATGGGTATATGGTACTCCAAACTCATGTACGCCTGG
>Ga0066850_10000077_pt1 | contig 48824 bp, 41 predicted proteins | sample ETNtaG_4_FD_67282 | JGI IMG/M metagenome (GOLD analysis project Ga0066850, IMG submission 67282) | Marine microbial and viral communities from oxygen minimum zone, Eastern Pacific Ocean - ETNP201406SV67 | ecosystem: Environmental > Aquatic > Marine > Oceanic | place: Pacific Ocean: Eastern... | reverse complement strand
CCACCTACTCCAATGACTATTCGTCTTGCTCCTGCTGTTCTTGCCTCTGAGATCAGTTCACCGGTACCTGATGTGGTTGCAGATAGTGGGTCATTTCGCTCTGCCCCCCCAGCTACGAGTAGACCGCTGGCCTCTGCCATTTCGATGACTGCTCTTCCCGAAGAAATTCGCCATCTTGCTTCGACAGGGTCACCAAGTGGCCCGCTGACATGCGAAACACGGTTAGGCCCACCCAGTGCGTCAAGAGTCCCTTCGCCCCCATCTGCCAGGGGTATGAGCACGATATCGCTAGCGGATCCTGAGACACCTTCTGCTATTGCCTGTGCCGCTGCCAGAGCCGTTGCTGTGCCACGGAATTTGTCAGGGCATATGAGAATGCGCAACGGATTTTTTATTGGTGGAATGCCTTACTCGGCACTCGCCTTGTCTATGCCTAAGGCAACGAGAACATCGGCTTCTTTTTCATACTTGTCTCCGAAGGCTGCCACGTCTTGTGGCATTTTGTAGACGTCGTTCTTGGCGTCGAGGCCCAACAATTCAGCGATATTGCCTGCTTCGATAATGTTGCCCGGTTTGTAGTGCACGCGAGTTCGATCCAGCGGTGTCCCATCCATGTTGATTGGGGTTTGCGTTACGAATCCCTTAGTTTTTAGGATGTCAGTGGTTCGCCCAGCTGCACCTCTGACGGTGGTCGAGTTCGCAACTTGAACTGAAATTTGGCTGTTGGGGCGGCCTTCGAATCCCACCATAGTCCCAGCATCAGAATCATCTGTAGTAGTTCCGTCTTCGGGGGTCGATGTAACAACGGTTATCCCCGGAAGAGTGGTCTCTGTAGAGGTTGCTGTTCCGTCATCGGAAGTGCCGGCGTCATCGTCAGCGGCTTGGACGGTGGTTGGTGAGGCAGATGAGGCCGTATCAAGGGTCGGTGTGTCTGTTCCGCGTAATAAATAAATACCTACCACCACAGCGACGACTACCAACAGCGCCCCTCTTATAGCAGCAGCATTGTTAGCTCTTGACATGGGACCGTTCATCGGGCGACCTCCTGGTCGGCTGTACGGCGGGCTGAGTGTTCTTGGCGTCGACGATCACGCATCCGCCTTAATCGTCGCACAAGCAACGGCTCCGCAGCTAATGCCTCATCTGAGGTAATCAGCCGGTCTAACGCAGCCGCGTATTCTGATTCAGTGAGTTGGAATTTTTCGCGCACACCTTGATCTTTCGGAATCTCTGATTCCCACCATGACTGTTCGAACTCAAGAATGTCTAGGTCTCGTTGACTCAGGTTCTGATGAGGCGATTCTTCCAAATTCACTGTTTTCCTTCCGGTGTCACAGAGCCCGAGGTGGGAATCGAACCCACAACCTCCGCTTTACAAGAGCGGTGCTCTAGCCGTTGAGCTACTCGGGCCGTGCACGCCTAGCGTAAACCCCAGCGGGCGGTTGGTGATGTCGTTCAGTGACCGATTTCTCTCTGACGTTTTACTTCATAGATTGTTATAGCTGCTGCATTGGAAACATTGAGTGATTCGAGTTGACCAATTTGGGGTATTGAGACAAGTTGGTCGCATCTCTTTTTCGTCAGATGGGAGAGGCCTTCACCTTCTCCACCAAGAACAATCATTAGTGGTTCAGTCGCGACTCGCATGTCATAAATTGAATTTTTTGCGTTGCCGTCGAGTCCAACAATCCAGAGGCCTTTGTCTGACATTTCCTTCAAAACAGTAGGCAGTCCTGGAACTAAAGCAATGGGAAGGTGTTCTACCGCCCCTGCGGCCGCCTTTACCGCTGCTGGTGTAAGGCGGACTGCTCTATGGCGAGGGAGCACAATTCCAGTGACTCCCGCGACTTCAGCTGTCCTGAGAATTGCACCTAAATTTCCAGGATCGGTGACGCCGTCCAATGCAAGAACTAAAGGCGGGATTTGTGAAGCGTTAGAAGTAAAGGTTTCAATCTCAACAGGTCGAATCGGTTCCGCTTGAGCTATCACTCCTTGGTGTGATTCGGTTAGCGCGTAGTCATCAAGTTTGCGGCGAGTGAGCTGCCGAATAGGGACTCTCCGTTCTTCGCATAAGTCAGCTATTTCAGCCAAGATCGCTGTGTCATGTACGTCTTCGCTTATAAACACCTGTTGAGCTCGTCGTGTACCCGCTCGCAAGAGTTCACGGACTGCTTGTCGCCCTTCAATGTGATCCCCACCCAAGCTGTCTGGTCTATTGCGAGGTTTGTTTTGGCTCTTGTCGCGTACGTTTCGATTTCGGTTAGAGGTGGGCCCTCCCCTTTTGCCGTTCCTTGCTGTGCCCTGGTTATTGGATTTTTTACCTGCGACCTGAGGCCGTCTGCCTGGGGATTTGGAGCGGCCTTGAGGTCGACTCATTTTTGCTCCACTAACGCCACAGCTATCGCTACAACGCCTTCGCCCCTACCTAAGGCGCCGATTCCTTCCGTTCGTTTCCCACACACCGTGACATCGCCACCCGCAGCATTCGACAAGTTCTGTTCCATCTGATCTTTGACGGGTGCTATTTGCGGTTTGTCGATGATGACCGTGCAATCAGCGTTCACAACCACCCATCCAGCTTCATCAATCATCGTCGCTACTTGTCGAAGCATTTCGATGCTGTCTGCTCCATCTAATTCTTCACCTGTATCTGGGAAGGTTTGGCCGATGTCACCCAGACCAGCTGCCCCGAGGATGGCGTCAATCACTGCGTGGGTCACAACATCGGCATCGCTGTGACCCGCCAGGCCTCTGTGGCCAAGGAACCGAACTCCTCCCATGACGAGGGGTCGGTCATCTTCGGCCCATCCATGGGCGTCGTACCCCTGACCGATCCGCATCATGAGTTGAGTCCCATGAGTTCGGCAGCAATATTGAGATCCTTCGGGGTTGTTATCTTGATGGCATTTAGCTCTCCGGGGACGACATGGATGGTCCCACCAATCGCTTCAACGAGTCCTGCGTCGTCTGTAGCTTCCTCACCGCGCGCGTGAGCGACTTCTAAAACGTGTCGTTTGAATGCTTGTGGGGTTTGGATAGCCATCAGGGTGTCACGGTCTACTGTTTCCTTAACTTCTTTTCCAGTCGGCGTATCTATAACTCGTTTTAGAGTGTCAATCACAGCAAGTCCCGGAATAGCAGCATCGGCGCCAGCTTGTACAGCTTCTATAACCGATCGGTAGAGGTCTACTGACGCCCCGGGTCGTGCAGCATCCTGAACAACTACGATTGTCGCCTCGGGCGGCACTACTTGAAGACCATTGCGCACTGATTCGCTCCTGCTTTTTCCGCCAGCTACGACAATTTCTGCGCCCGGTTCATAGCTGTCGTTGACGGTGTCGGGGTGAACGACCAGCACTACACCGTCGCAACATGTCTGCGCCGTGGCGATACTCCATTCAACAACTCGCTGATGCCCGAGCATTGCCTGTTGTTTGTTCCCTCCAAATCGAGAACCCGAGCCGGCAGCTAAGACAATGGACCACGTGATTTCCACATCAATACTGTGACACTTGTTGAAGCTAATTCCGCATTAGTTGCAGGGATTTAGAAGATTCTGCAGCATTTCGTGCGCAAACGATCGTCAATTGTTCAGCCGGTTTGAGGGTTGTGGGCTATTCAGTACTTGCTGCGTCTTCAAGTTCAACAGGCCCTGGATCAAATCCATCGATTGATCGAAAAACGATTTCGTCAGTGTCTTCGTCGGCATCGACTACAACTATTTGACCGGCTTCGAATTCTTTGTAAAGGATGCGTTCGGAGAGCGCGTCTTCGACATGACGTTGGATCGCCCGGCGAAGAGGTCGAGCGCCCAAGGTTGGGTCGTAACCCTTGCGGGCAAGCCAACTCTTGGCTGAATCTGTGAGTTCAAGACCGAGACCTTGAGCTTTTAGTTGCTCTGAAGTGCGAGCGATCATCAGATCGACAATTTCGGTCACTTCAGCCATGGAAAGTTCATGGAACACAATGGTGTCATCCACACGGTTGAGGAACTCAGGTCGAAAATGTGCCTTTAGGGCATCATTGACTGTGTCTTTCATTCGCTCGTAGCTAACAGCTTCGTCAGCCTTGGTGAACCCAACATTTGCTCTACGTAGATCCGCCGTACCGAGGTTTGAAGTCATAATCAAAACAGTGTTGCGGAAATCCACTGAACGGCCTTGAGCGTCAGTCAGCCGCCCCTCTTCGAGAATCTGCAAGAGGGTATTAAAGACATCTGGGTGAGCCTTCTCGACCTCATCAAATAGAACTACTGAAAATGGTCGGCGCCGGACCGCTTCAGTTAACTGGCCACCTTCTTCGTAACCCACGTACCCGGGGGGGGATCCTACAAGTCGGCTCACGGTGTGCTTTTCCATGTATTCCGACATATCAAGGCTGATCAAGGCATCTTCGTCTCCGAAAAGGAACTCTGCGAGAGTTTTTGCAAGTTCCGTTTTCCCAACGCCGGAAGGTCCAAGGAAGATGAATGAACCACCAGGTCTCTTGGGATCCTTGAGACCTGCACGGGTGCGGCGAATTGCTTGACTCACCGCTGTGATGGCGTCTTGTTGGCCAATCACCCGTTTGTGAAGCTCGTCTTCCATCTTTAGAAGCTTCTGTGTTTCTTCTTCCGTGAGTTTGTAAACAGGAATACCAGTCCATATCGATAGGACTTCAGCTATTGCTTCCTCATCGACTTCGTCGAATAGGTCGACTCCTTCGGATTTAATCTGCTCCATTAGTTCTGTTCGACGATTCAACAGATCTTTCTCTTCGTCGCGCAGCGAGCCAGCTAATTCGAAATCTTGATCTTCAACAGCTTGTTTCTTCTTTTCGACGACCTCAGCGATCTTATTTTCGATCTCTGTGTAGTCCGGTGGTGTCTCCATACGTTTGATGCGTAGACGTGATCCGGCTTCGTCGATGAGGTCGATAGCTTTATCTGGTAGATGTCGGTCGGCGATGTAGCGATCTGCCAGGTTTGCTGCAGCTACGAGGGCCTGATCCGTGATCGTTACCCGATGATGAGATTCGTATCTGTCTCGCAATCCCTTGAGAATTTCTATGGTGTGACTCAAGGTTGGTTCTTCAACGCGTATCGGTTGGAATCGTCGTTCTAATGCAGCATCTTTTTCCAGGTACTTCCTGTATTCCTCCAAGGTCGTTGCGCCGATCGTTTGTAGTTCGCCGCGCGCAAGCATCGGCTTCAAAATCGAAGCAGCATCGATAGCTCCTTCGGCTGCACCCGCTCCAACCAGAGTGTGCAACTCGTCAATAAATAGAATTATGTCGCCCCGGGTCTTAATTTCTTTCAGCACTTTCTTGAGGCGCTCTTCGAAGTCTCCCCGATATCTGGAGCCTGCTACTAGTGCACCTAGGTCAAGGGTGTAAAGCTGTTTAGCTCGCAAAGTTTCTGGCACCTCACCAGCAACAATCTTTTGTGCCAAGCCTTCAACTATGGCTGTCTTGCCAACTCCTGGTTCGCCGATGAGTACAGGGTTGTTCTTAGTCCTGCGAGAGAGCACCTGCATGACTCGCTCGGTTTCGCGCATTCTGCCTATGACCGGGTCGAGTGCTTTGTCTTTCGCATTCTGGGTGAGGTTCCTGCCGAATTGGTCCAAAATGGCTGATCCACCTTGTGGCCCATCGCCGCGCTCAGATGAACCTCCGACAGTTTCTTTTCCTGGTTCGGAACCTTCTCCTTGACCCGATCCGCTGTATCCAGAAAGTAATTGGATTACTTGTTGCCGAACTCGAGAAAGGTCCGCGCCGAGCTTCACAAGCACCTGCGCAGCTACTCCTTCACCTTCTCGTATGAGGCCGAGCAAAATATGTTCGGTTCCGATGTAGTTGTGTCCAAGTTGTAGTGCTTCGCGAAGCGATAACTCGAGAACTTTTTTGGCTCTTGGGGTAAAGGGGATGTGACCACTTGGTGATGAACCGCCTTGGCCAATTATTTCCTCCACTTGGCTGCGAACTGCTTCAAGGGAAATGCCTAAGGATTCGAGTGCCTTGGCAGCAACTCCTTCGCCTTCGTGAATCAGTCCCAGAAGAATGTGTTCTGTGCCGATGTAATTGTGGTTGAGAAGGCGAGCTTCCTCTTGAGCTAGAACAACTACTCGACGAGCTCGATCGGTGAACCTTTCAAACACTGAATCCTCCAGGAGGCAAGTGTGCCCACGGTTGACGGGCGTTACAGGAGTGTAACCGGGAGAACAGCTATGTCTCACAGCAGGCTCTAGTCAAAGCCTAATTAATTTGGAATTCTGGCGAGCAAGGCGAAGGTTTCAGCCCAGACCGAGTTGTCCTTTAGCTTTCCAGTTAGGTTTGCACTGTGGTTTCTCTTACTCCTCTCCAACATCGGGTTGATCCCGGCGCGGATTTAGATCGCGTGGAAGCCACGCTACGGGAGGCAGCAACAACCGAAGACGACTTTTTGACTGAGGTTGCGTCTCATCTAATACCTGCTGGTGGGAAACGCTTGCGGCCAGCTTTCGTAATTGCGGCGGCACTTTCTTTGGACCCTATGGGTGACAAAGCCGAGAGTCTTAGTGACGAAATGGTTCGTGGTGGTGTAGCGGTCGAACTTGTCCATTTAGGTTCGCTGTACCACGACGATGTTATGGATGAAGCCGAAACGCGTCGAGGAATTGAAGCGGTGAACCATCGTTGGGGCAATCTTACGGCGATTCTCGCTGGCGATTTTCTTTTGGCTAAAGCCTCGGAATTGGCGGCCTCATTAGGGACAGAAGTGGCTGAGTTACTAGCGGCAACAATCGGCCACCTGTGCGAAGGACAAGTCCGTGAACTCCAATTGATCTACGACACCAACAGAAGTGAAGAGCAGTATCTTCAGGCAATCTCAGGCAAAACTGCCGCGTTGTACGCAACTTCATGTCGGATTGGGGGAATTGTGAGCGGTGCTGATCGCCCAGTGGTAGATCAACTTACTGAATTCGGCCACGCTTACGGAATGGCATTCCAAGTGGTCGATGACATCCTCGATCTGATAGCTACCGACGAAGAGCTGGGTAAACCCTCTGGAAATGATCTCAGAGAAGGCGTGTACACATTGCCGGTCATTCGGATGATCGCATCTGGTGATCCAATCACAGAGTTGCTGGGCCAACAATTAGATGAGAAAACCAGGGATCAGGCCCGTGCAGCGGTTGTCGAAGGAACTGAGATAGCTAGTTCGGTGGTAACAGCGCAAACGTTTGTGGATAAAGCTTTAGCTGCCCTTGATGGTCTGCCTGCTACCCCCGGTGTGGAGGGCATGCGAGATGCAGCAACCAACCTGTTATCAACGCTAGAGCGTTAAATAGATTAGCGGAGGTTCTTATGTGGCCGATTAATCGCAGCTACAGGGCTCCGTCGTTCGATGCTGGTCGGGGCGCCACATGGGACTGGGGCCTTCGAACCTATGTGATGGGAATTGTAAATGCTACGCAAGACTCGTTTTCAGGTGATGGTGTCGCCGGTGAACTCGATAAGGCAGTGGCGTTAGCTAAGGATTTCGAAGCCTGCGGAGTAGATGTCATCGATGTTGGGGGCGCTTCTTCCAGGCCTGGTGCAGATCCAACTCCGGTTTCGATAGAGAAGGAGCGGGTCGTTCGCGTTATCGAAGCAATCAATGCTGAAGTCGCGTTACCGATTTCTGTCGATACAACTTGGGCTGAAGTTGCTGAAGCGGCGTTCAACGTCGGGGCGACTGTGGTGAATGACATAACCGGTTTTCGGTTGGACCCTGACCTTTCCTCCCTAGTTGCGGATAAAGGGGTCGGAGCGGTCCTGATGCATAATCAACGCGGTCTCGAACATCATGACGTTATTGATGACATCACTGCGGGATTCACTGCATCGCTGTCCATATGTGACTCAGCAAGGGTCGATTCTGCCAACTTGATTTTGGATCCTGGGTTTGGGTTTGGCTGGTCACTTGAGCAGAATTTGGAGATTTTGCGTCGCCTTCCGGAGTTAACTCATCTTCAACTTCCATTACTCATCGGAACTTCAAGGAAGTCATCTATCGGGACCGTGCTCGGTTCGAGCGTCGAAGAACGCCTTTTTGGAACTGCAGCCACGGTCACGCAAGCAATTTGCGCTGGAATCGACGTTATTAGGATTCATGATGGTTTTGAAATGCGTGACGTCGTGGCTATGACAGACGCGATTGTGCGACAAAGCGATTCAATCGACTGAACCAGCGGTTGAGTGGTACTCGCCATCTATCCCTAGATATTCGCTGCCCCCATTACGGTAAAAGGAGTTGGCTTCTGCTCGGTCCAGAACTTGCAGCATTGATGGAAGCTCGGAGCCTTCGGCCCGAATCCGGTCGATCACCCGGCGCGGGCCAAGATGATCCAACATTTCAAAGGGGCCATGCACCCAGTTGAAGCCCCATCGGATGGCATTGTCGATATTCACCACATCATCAGCAATCTCAGGAACTAGCGACGCGGCGTATCTCAGGGTCCCTGCGAACACCTTCCATGCAAGTTCGCCCTCCGGGGAGTCATGAAACACGATTTCTCCGAGTTCGCCGGGTAGTCCACCGAGGTGAGGCTCTTGCGCGTCGCGCCACTGTTCAGTTAAGAGATCGAAGCTTTCTTTAAACCGTTCCCCGTCAGCTGTTTTATTTTGCCTATAAAAGCCGCCACCCGCTTTACGGCCAAGTTGGCCGCGGTCGTGCATCTGTTGCTCCGTTGACGGGAAGGCTGTGAATTCTTGTCCTGCGTCGGCTTGAGGCAAATTGACTGCAAGGTTCTTTCCAACAAGTTCCATAACGTCCAAACCGATTAGATCGATGAGACCGTAGAGGCCAGTGGGAGGAAGCCCAACGGGCGCACCCAATACAGCATCTACTGTTTCTTGGTTCATTCCGTCAGCGAGGAAGGGCTTTGCCAGATGCAGGCCCGAAAGCATGAAGAAACAGCCGATTCGATTACCAATAAAATTGACTGTGTCTTTCGCGTGGACGACTCCCTTCCCAAGGCTGTCGGCACCAAAATCAGCGAAGGCGGATATGACTTCCTGTTCTGTGTCTTCACCAGGAACCAATTCGAATAACCGCATTACTTTGACCGGGTTAAAGAAATGGGTGATTGCAACATCTGAGCGGAAACGATCTGGCATACCTTCAGAAATTTGTCGTAGCGGGATTCCCGAAGTGTTTGAGGAAATGACTGACCCGCCCTTTCGCACCTTTTCCAGATGGCTAAACAATTCTCTTTTCGCGGAAAGGTCTTCTACGATCGCCTCACAGATCCAGTCATATTCACCGACGGCTTCAAGATCGGTATCGATTAGGCCTGTGGAGACCAGGTGGCGATCTTCTTCGGCGATCTGTTGAAGCGCGGCTTCAACGGACTCGGCGTTCATATCAAGAATTAGTACGCGGCATCCCGCTGCTGCACTGGCAGCAGCAATACCTGCGCCCATCGTGCCTGCGCCTATTACTGCTACCGATTCGATTGATCGAGCCATCATCTACTCCTAACGCTGTTCGCTGATTTGGTCTGAACGACAAATTTGATATCTATCTGCCCGTAATTTGTCGACCGATGATTTCTTTCATGATTTCAGTCGTGCCGCCATAGATTGTTTGGACCCTGGCATCCGCGTACGCCCGTGCTATTGGGTATTCATTCATGAAGCCGTATCCGCCGAACAGCTGAAGACATCGAGTAATGGTTCGGAGTTGCATTTCGGTGCACCACCATTTCGCTTCTGCAGCGTCTTCGGCTGTTAATTCGCCTTCATTAAGGGCTTGGATTTGGCGGTCAACAAAAACCCAGGCCATATCGAGTTCTGTTTTCATTTCCGCCAACTCAAATCGTGTGTTTTGAAAGGACGAAATTTTTTGGCCGAAAGCTTCCCGTTCAGTGACATATTCAACCGTCCAATTGAATGCTGCTTGCGCCGAAGCGGTCCCCGTTATTGCGATCGACAATCGTTCTTGGGGCAAGTTGTTTACTAAGTTCAAAAAGCCGGAGCCCTCACCACCTAAGACGTTCTCTTCTGGGACGTAAAGGTCGTTGAAAAACAATTCGGCTGTGTCTTGGCTTTTCATCCCTAACTTGTCGAGGTTTCTTCCCCGTTCGAACCCGTCCATACCCTCTTCTACGACCAGCAGCGACATGCCCTTGTGTTTTTCTGACGGGTCTGTTTTTACAGCCGTGATTATCAGATCACTGTTGATGCCGTTGGTAATAAACGTTTTTGATCCGTTTACTAGATAGCCATTGCCCTCTCGTATTGCGCTGGTGCCCATTGATGCCAGATCTGATCCAATCGCTGGTTCCGTCATTGCGATCGCGCTCATTAGATTTCCGTTAACAAGTCCTGGCATCCAACGTTCAGCTTGTTCTTCGTTGCAGTAGTTGATGAAGTACGGCAAGCAGACGTCATTGTGCAAGGTGATGCACATTCCGGATCCGACGACGCCCGCAAGTTGGACTTCTTCATTGATGATCGAGTTGTAACGAAAATCTTCTACTCCGCCTCCACCATATTGCTCTGGTACCGCTGTTCCTAGAAAGCCATGCGAGCCTGCTTTTTGGAACATTTCTTTGTCGACTTTCCCGTTCTGCTCCCACTTTTCATGGTTGGGGACAATCTCTTTGTCAATAAACGATCGAACTGACTCACGGAACATGTCGTGTTCTTCGTCGAAAATGATGCGGCGCATGCTCCGACCGTACAGCGTCGAGGTACCCGTCTGCGAGGCCTCTTAGCGCGGTAGCGTTCGGGGAATGAGCACCTGGGATGCAGTAGCTAAGGCCGCCAATGCGGCCCGTCGTTTAAACAGAGCTGTTTCGGGCCGTCGTTTACCAGATGGCGTCTTGGAGGAAATCGCTGAAGCGGTCGATTCGCTGGCAGCTCGCTTTGAGTCTGGTAGTGAGAGAAACAAGCTAGATGACATGCTCACTCGCCCCCATTTAGCTGCCATCTATGCGGGCCAATACACGCCTCTCGACCTTGAGGTTGGAGATGAAATCGAGTTTGACCCGTTTTCAATTGCAGGTGGAGATTTGCATCCCGCCTCCATCGGACTGTCGTTCGTGAAGGAGTCAGATGAAAGCGTCATTTGCAAAGGCACTATCGATCCAATGTTCGCTGGTCCTCCAGAACGAGTGCACGGTGGCGTTCAAGCCCTCATTATTGACGAAGTAATGGGTGCGTTGAATCGAATGCGAGGACGTCAGGCTTACACGGCTTATCTGAAAGTTGACTACAGAGGGCCAGCCCCTTTGGGGGCCCCTGTGACATTTAGGGCCTGGGTACACGACATTGAAGGTCGCAAAATCACGTTAAAGGGTTCAGGTGATGGACCCGAAGGTCGTTTCATGGAAGCTGAGGGTTTGTTCATACAGCGGGAAGATCAACCGGAAGGTTCTCAACCAGCGCCTTAGCGACATCTCTATGCAGACCGAGGCCTAAGTTTGTTCTGGTCGTAATGTCGGAAACAGCACGACATCTCGAATGCTCGTCGCACCGGTAAGCAGCATTGCCAGGCGATCCATGCCAACGCCTACCCCTCCGGTGGGCGGCAAGCCATATTCGAGAGCGCGTAAGTAGTCTTCGTCCACGAGCATTGCTTCGTCATCTCCACCCGCGTTCTGTGCCGCTTGCTCTTCGAATCTGGTTCGTTGTTGTTCCGGATCTATGAGTTCGCTGAAACCGTTGCAGAGTTCTCTTCCTGCCAATATTGCTTCGAAACGTTCAGTCATACCAGGGTTAGATCTGTGTTCTCGAGACAGAGGGGAAACCTCAATCGGATAGTCCGTCACATACACAGGGCCCCATAGAGAACTCTCCGTAGTCTTTTCGTATATTTCCAGAATCAATTTCCCAGGTCCATAGCTGTCTTTGGTAGGGACTCCGTGTTCCGATGCAATCGCGCGAAGTTCTTCGATAGGTGTGTCTAATGTCATTACCACCCCGATGGATTCTTCAATTAATTCGGTCATAGTTGCGCGCCGCCATGGCTTCGCAACGTCGAGTTCTCTGTCTCCCACATTAAGCACCGTTGACCCAGTGAGCTCTATCGCTAGGTATTCGACTAGCTCTTCCACAAGACGCATTATGTCTTCGTAGTCGGCATAGGCCTCGTACAGTTCCAACATTGTGAACTCTGGATTGTGACGTGTCGATACGCCTTCATTTCGAAAGACGCGTCCAATCTCAAATACTTTTTCGAAACCGGCAACCGTGAGTCGTTTTAGGTAGAGCTCCGGGGCAACCCTGAGGTACAGATCAAGGTCTAGGGCGTTGTGGTGAGTGGTGAAGGGTCTGGCGTTGGCGCCGCCGGGTATCGGATGAAAGATAGGGGTTTCCACTTCCATCGCTCCCCGGTTCTCTAAAAAGGAACGGGTAAGCGAAATCATTCGACTTCTCATTTGAAAGACTTCTCGGGCTTCTGGCGTTACCCAAAGGTCGACATACCGTTGTCGATATCTGGTGTCTGTGTCGCTCATGCCATGCCATTTATCTGGGAAGGGCCGACGAGCTTCAGCTAAACGGGTCCAAGAATCCACACGGACGCTTAGCTCTCCGCGTCGAGTGGTCATAACAACCCCTGTCACTCCCAACCAGTCACCAAGATTCAGGTTGCAGAACTCCTCAAAATTTGGAGTGGTTTTAGAGGGTGCGAAGAGTTGAATCCGACCAGAACCGTCATCAAGGGTGCCAAAAGCTAATTTGCCCTGAACTCGTCTCAGCATGAGTCGCCCAGCGATAGTCACGACGTCGTCGGTTTCTTGTCCTGCCTCAAGATCAGCATGCTTCGTTATGAGATCTTTGGCTTTGCTGTCAGGCGCAAATTGGTAGGGGATTTCTGCCATGTCTCCTCAACGAAGTTCAGTTTGTCCGGCGCCGCTCCGAAATTCGAGCAGCACTCAAGCTTTATGGTGCTTCATGAATCGCTCTAGTGGTGCGATCAACATAGAAATAAACGACATCTATCTGGAGAGTTTGGCACTCTGCATCCAGTATCAGGTCATTCTTTTCCCGAGATTTGTGCCCGGTTTGCAGCTACTGCGAAGACTCGAACAACGCCCAATCCCCAAGTCGTTCTATCGCTTGATCAGTGACTTCCAATTCCCAGTCGTCTGGGAGTAACTCCGGGGCAAGTTCAGCTAATGGGTAGAGCACGAAGGCTCTTTCATACATGCGCGGATGCGGGATGGTTAAATCGGGGTCTCCGAGTTCAAGTTTCCCGTAGAGCAACACGTCTACATCTAGGGTGCGTGGCCCCCACCGTTCCATGCGCACGCGTCCTGCTGACTTTTCAAGATTTTGACAAGTGATAAGCAGCTCATACGGGTTTAGGTAGGTGTGAATTTCGACAACCAGATTCAGGTAGGAATCCTGAATCGGGCCTCCAACAGGTGCTGTCTCATAAAGGCCTGATACAGCATATTTTCCAGGAACATCACCGACTGCTGCTGCAAGTAAATCGTGTCGGTCACCCAAGTTGGATCCGAAACCGAGGAACGCTCGGACAGGTTCAGATGGGGTGCTCTCGTTCATTGACGCTGACGAACAATTTGAACCGCTGTGAAATTGATATCTAACGGGATTGGCGGTCGAACCTTCTTGATGGTGATGTCTACAGCGAGCACCGATGTTAATGCCAGTAGTTGGTCTGCGATTAGTTGAGCGAGATGTTCCAATAGTTGAGCCCGCGACGACAAACAGATTTCGACGACAGCTTCTGCCGCAGCCCCATAATCGACAGTGTCGGTGAGATCATCTGATCTACCCGCGGCTGAAAGATCCGTGTATATATCGATATCGAGTTCTATTGGCTGAGGTCGTTCACGTTCTTCAGCAAGCACACCGACGATGCAGACAACCCGAAGTCCTCGTAGTTGGATGCAATCGGCGTCAGGTTGTTGTTTCACTCCCCAACGTCCTCTTGTTCATGTTCCATTCCAATAGCGATCTCTACAAGTTCTCTACCGTGTGGACCTAATCGTTGCTGAAAAATTCGTTCCGCTATAGCTGTGACCTGAGGTCCGGTCGGGACCAGTCCGGCCCACAAGAGATATGCCGCCATCAAGCCACAAAGCCGTTCTCCTACTTCTTCTTTATGAACAAGCACTCGCAGTCCTGCGGTCATGGCACCTTGGATTTCAGTGAACAAAACCTCCATGTATTGGGCTAGTTGGTCGTGGGCCGGCCAAGGGCGATGCCGAAACGGCATTCCTAGTTCTTCATAATTATGTAGATTGTGTGAACCTGTAATAAGCGAATAGAGCACATCGAAGTGATTTTGGCGGACCCAAATGATCTCTTCTTGACGGCGAACACGTCGATGGTGTTCGCCATAGCCTCCCGGGCGCTCGCAGATAGCAAGAGAGTCCTTGATAACCCAGACGAAGTTTCTGGGCTCAATACCTTCTGCCCACTTTCCCTTCACGGTCCCCTATTCCGCAAGCGCTGAAACACTAATGCGCCTCAGATATTACTTGTCCAATTTTGATAGGGCCACTGAGAGTTATCTGCTGGTCACTGTTCGGCCGAAGTGTCGTAGGCCCAAATGTCACTCAGACTTCTATAACGTTGACCCACGTCAAGTCCATAGCCAACTACCCACACTCGGGGGAGTCGAAAGCCCGCATACTTCACTAGGTCATCAAGATCAGCCTGTTGTTCTTCACGGACTAACAACGAGCAAAACTCTAAGCTTGCTGGGTTTCTAGCTAGCAATGTTTTTCGCAAATAACGCAAGGTAAGACCACTGTCGACAATGTCTTCTACGATGATGACGTCTCGTCCTTCAATGTCATTGTCAAGGTCTTTGATGATTCGTACCACACCACTATTTCGCGTAGTGCTGCCGTATGAAGAGACAGCCATAAAGTCAAGTTCAACTGGCACATCGATCGCTCTAGCCAAGTCGGAGGTGAAGATCACTCCTCCTTTTAAAACGCCAATCAATAGAGGGGTTCGGCCCGCGTAATCATTAGAAATCTCTTGTCCCAGTCGCTCGACTCTTGCTTTGATTTCGTCACGGGTTACGAGAATTTCAGTTAGAGCGGGGTCATTAGTTGCGCTCAGATCTGTCACAGGATCGGAACCTAGCCGCTTTCGGGAAGTTCTCCATGTTCTTTCGCGAAGGTTTCCAGTCTTAATTTTCCGCTGGTACGCCTGACGGACCTACCTCCCGTTATTTCGGTGCCAAGAGCCTCTCCTCGGGCAACTTGAAGAACTCGCTCAACAGATGCGAGGTCTGGCGGATGTTCACCTCTGAGCCAAGCGCGAATTGCGCGACGCGCTAGAGCTGTGGGTGCCGAAGCAAGCATCGCTGCGTCGGTGACATCAATTTCTTGAGCAAGCAAGTCAAGTAATTCTGTGTCCTTTGCTGCGATTTCCCCGGCACGAACCAGTAGGGGTACTACGTCTCTGTCAGCTACTTCATTCAATAACGGAAGAACCTCGTGGCGGATCCGGTTACGTCGAAATCTTGGATCATCGTTGGTGGGGTCTTCTACTGGTTTCCACTCGAAGATTTGGCACACAGATTCTGTGTCGGTTCGTCGAAGTTTGATTATGGGATGTTGTCCGTCACCCATTCCCGCCAAGGCATCAGGCCCTCCTCCCCTCAGGAGATGAAGGATGATTGTTTCTGCTTGGTCGTCTGCGGTGTGTCCGGTAAGAACGTTATGAGGGAGCACACCGAAACGTGCTGACCTAGCCCTAGCTTCTAGGTTTGGCCCGTCGTCCAACGACAATGCCACGGATCTGAACTTCGCACCAACCTGATCAGCCAGCTGCGCGACGCGCTCACTTTCGGTCGAACCATTTGGGCGCAACCCATGGTCAACATGATGTGCGACAAGTTCTTCACCAGTCATCGAAGCCAAAATCAGCAGCGCTGAGGAGTCAGCCCCACCTGAAACAGCGCAGTGGATTGGGCCATCGCTGGGAAACCTGCACTGCGCAAAGAATGGGCGCAGAGAATCAAATTTTCCCATGCATTTACCTCGACTACGCGGCTGATACTCGTTCCATCCAGGCTGATGGATCTCGTATTTCTGCCATAGATGGCAGGTGTTGTTGATCCTGCCATATGAGATCGACAGCGCGATCACCGCGTTGAGACTCGATCGCAGCGATGAAGTCCTCCCCTGCCTGGTATTGAGCCAGTTTCGCTTCTAGCCCCATCAGTTTCTGCATTATGCGGCTGATACCAGTGGCACTGTTGCGTCGTTCTTGCATTACTCGGTGAAAGCGTGGTGCGTGCGGTACATGCCCAGCGGCGGCTCGAGACATAGTCACGTCACCGTGTCCCTCAACCAAACTCATCATTCCCCCGACTGAGTCCAGGAGTTCTCTTTGTCGTTCACTCGCAAACAGTTGGGCTACTCCCCCGTCAGCCAGTGGATCTTTTCCGTCGCGTTTCATTTGCAAGAAATCTTGAAAGCCTTGCTTAACTCGATCCGGGTCCGGTTCTACTTCGTCAAGCATCTGGTTCACCAGTTCCAAGAAACGAGGCCGTAACCAAGGAACTCCGGTGAACTGAGAGCGATGGGTTAATTCATGCAGGGCCAACCACAGTCTGAATTGTTTAGGGTCAAACGCAAATTTCTTTTCGATCGCCAAAATATTCGGACCCACGTAATACACCAGGTCTTGTTCCTCTCGATCCTCGTCTTCGGCAAGCAAAAGGTCGTACTGGCCCAGTACACGCCGAGACATCCAACCCAACACAGCACCTAATTCTGCAGCCGCAATTTTTTGCGCGATACCGCTGGTTCCATTGGAATCAGAGGCTTCAGCCAAAACCGGCCGTAGCAATCGCCTAAACGAACGAATATTGGCATCGATCCAGCCCTTTCGGTCGATTACCCGGGCGCGTGCAGAACCCTCAGATGAGGTCAGTCTCGTCTCAACTCCAACTAACTCTTCAGCTAACGGAGTGAACTCAGAGAAATCTCTGAGTAACGAATCACCCAAGTAGGAGCGAGATAGTGGTTCGTCACCAGCTACGCGTACCGCGACTCGTCTCGCCAACTCCCAGTCGACGGGTTCATCCGTCATCAGCTAATTCAGCGTTTCGGATAACGAGGGGCTACGACCTTCATTACGTAACCCGCTATAAGTTGGACCACTCCTAGGACGGTGCCTATGGCCAGAGGTACAGCCAACCAAAAATGCCAGACTTGAGCAGCAAGTGCGTTCATGACGTCATCGTACCCAACAGCGTCTAGTAGAACTCAACTCTTGGGACAGGTTCAATCAAATTCACCAGAGAAGCCTCGGTCTTGTATTGAGGGACGGCTGGTAGCGTCAGTTGAGTTAGCGCCCGAGTAGCTCAGTGGTAGAGCGGCTCTCTCGTAAAGAGCAGGTCGTGGGTTCAATTCCCACCTTGGGCTCAATTCCGTGTGGTGTTCAGACCGCTTCAAACTTTCAGGTTGATGAACAACTTCTGCAGTTGAAGTCGCTCGTTGCCATTTCGTCTCAAATCGTTAGCCGCTGTGGTCACCGAGGCCAACGAGTTCGAGCCGTTTAATGCATCAATTGAACCGCTCCTTATACCCTCGCTGATGGCGTTACCGACAGCAGTCATACCCATGACTAGTTCGTCTGTGCGAAGTCTGCGCAACTCTCTCTTGTGTCGAGTTTCAAGTTTGGATCGACCGAGGCCTCGTTCGCCATACCTTTCAGCCAGCTCATCAAGTTCTTCCAACTCTCGTTCCTGCCGCTTTCGAAGAGGGTCTGCTGCCTCATCAACCATGTGTAGTAAGCGGTCCACAGCCAAAGTGGCGGCAGAACCTGTGCCGTCAAGATTTGTTCGAAGCTGGAACCATGTCTCCCACCGTTCAAGGGCAGCGCTATCTGAAGCAAGTAGCACCGCTCGGTCTATGGATGCATCAGCAATATTGGCTATGGCCCGAGCTCGGTCTTCGTCAACCCCCAACATGTGGAGGTGAGCTACTAAATCCTCAGTATCGACAGCGGCCAAATCAACCGGCGTGCAACGAGATGCAATGGTCGCCAGCTGGGACGTCACTTCTTCTGCAGTCAAAATGAAATAAGTCGAAGGGGGTGGCTCCTCTAAAACCTTAAGTGTCATTCCAACGAACTCTGGGTTGGCTAGTTGAATGTCGTCAATCAAGATGATCTGCCGATCACCCTCAAAGGGACTCCTATAGCCCGCACCCCGCATTAATTCTGCCTCCTCCCTGCGGTACTCCGTTCCCTCTCGTTCAACTATGAGTAAATCCGAGTGAGCTTCGGCCAGGGCGAGCCTTCGGTGGTGATCAGGATTTTCTCGGTCATGTGCTAGCAGTTCTGCTGCAAAACTAACCGCTAGGTTCCGCAAACCAGAGCCCTCAGGTCCATTCAGAAGATAGGCGTGGACGGGGTTCATAAGAGCAGTTCGGAGCATCGATACAGCTGCTGGTTGTCCAACTACTTGACTGAACGCATCGGTCATGGCAATCCGACCGCTCTGGCTACCCTCGTAGCTACCTCCTCAATCGATCCGGCACCGTCAACCACGACCCACCGATGCGGGTCTGCCTCTGCGAGGACGGTGAAACCCTCTACAACCCGCTTAGCAAAGTCGGCATCTTCGCTTTCCATTCGGTCACGTTGGTCTCCTAACCGATCATCTGCTGTATCAACAGCAACTGTTAAAAGAACGACAAGATCTGGGAGTAACCCTCCGCTGGTCCATTCGACGAGGCGCATAAGTTCTTCAATGGACTGCCCACGTCCGTAACCTTGGTAGGCGAGCGTTGAACCATAGGAGCGGTCAGTTATGACGTCGCGTCCTTCAGCTAGAGCTGGCTCAACAACTTCGGCTAAATGCTGTGCTCTGTCTGCCGCGAACAGCAATGCTTCGGCGCGTTCGGTTGGGGCGGGGCCCTCCCCGAGTAATAGGTCTCTGATCGCTAGACCCAAAACAGTGCCGCCCGGTTCTCGAGTTAACACTGCATCTAACCGTTGACTTAAGAGTCGAGCTTGGGTTGACTTCCCGCTTGCTTCCCATCCTTCGAATGCTATGTATTTTCCACGTCGGTTCATTGGAACTTCTTGTTAGAGGTACGCAATGAGACCCAAGCAAGTCCCGATGCAAGCAACATAAAGATGCTCGCTAACCATAAGGCGCCACGAACCCCGGGCAGTGCCATGGCCCATGAACCCACAACGAGTTCGTTATCGAAGAGAACATCGAAGAGCCAGTTAAATCCGTCAGATAAGAAGCCCCCAACTGTGATTGACAGGAGCAGACAAAAACGGACCAGGGTGTATAAAGCGCTAAAGACCCTCCCTCGCAGCTGCTCTTCGACATGCTCATGAAGAAGAGTGAATCCAAGCACATACACCGATCCGGCACAGATGCCCATTGCAAAAACCCCAGCCAGATTCCAGAAGGTATTCGCTGTCGATACAGCAAGTAGCAAACAGATACCGGCACCAAAGACTGCACCAATAAATCCGTGTTCTTTATCCAAACGTCGCTGCAAAGCTGACAACACCGAAACACCTGCTGCGACACCTAGACCCAGGGTCACAAGAATGGTTCCGAAACCAGCGTTGCCCGCTTTCAATACGACATCGTTATAGACCGCGCCAAGCGGAATCAGCATCCCGCCACCGATCATTCCAGTAGCTAACCCGACAAGAACTGCTCGCACTTGAGGGCTGATCGCTATGAAGGTCCATCCTTCACGCAACTCTCGTACTCCTTGGGCCAGATCAATAGAGTTCGACTTTTTTTTCTCTCTATGGCGTGTCATCAACGGCAGTGTTGCTATTAACCCAGCAGCGACCAGAAAGGTCAACGCATCAAGTGCTAGCGCCCACTCAACCTGGCCAGCACTGCTGCCCCCCAAGAATTCAGCGAACTTCGCGAGGCCGATAAAGGCACCGGCAGCTAACGGGAACGTCCCGTAAGCCGCAACTAAAGACAACGAATTCGCAGCGGTTAGCTGTTCTTTGGGAACCAGATTCGGAACAATTGCTTCTTTAGCCGGCCCCCATAGTGAGGTTGCCAATTCAAGGACAAGCGAGGCCAGCACAAGCCCCCAGACTCTCTCAACAAATGGGATAACCAGAAGGACCCCAGCGCGTAAAACGTCGCAAACAATCAATAGTTGCTTTCGGTTTACCCGGTCAACGATGACTCCGCCTACGGACGCTAAGAAGAAACCTGGCAACACTCGCGCGATCATCACAAGTGCAATAGCTGACCCTGGCTGGTCTCCCCCTATACGTCGAGCGATCTCGATAATCGCTAAAAACCCAATCCAGTCTCCGAATGCGCTGACTACTTGAGCGATCCACAAGCGCAGGAAGCCTGGGCTTCCAAACACTGGGTGCGATCGTCCGAGACGGCTATTCGTTCTGTCTGGTGGGTTTCCGTCTAACTCATTCATGTCTGTGGTTCAAGATTCTTAAAAGCCTTCTGCCATTTAAAAGGCTAAGAGTCCTATCTAAAATTCCGTTGCGTTCGCGAGATCAATTACCTCACAGAGAATATTAGAAAATTTTTAATCTCTTGCCATCAGTCCGGTCAGGAATTTCAGCGCATTTACCTTTTCCGGTTCAAGCGATCAGGCTCGTTTTTCTGCGAGAAGCTCAACTGCTCTTTCTTTGGAGAGTTCTTCGACTGAGTCATGACTTTTCAATGATGCGTTTGTCTTGCCATCAGTGACGTAATGGCCAAACTTCCCGTCCTTAAGCAAAATCTTGCTCCCACTGTTCGGGTCTTCACCGAATTCTTTTAACGGGGGTTTCGCTTTCGCTCGACCGAATTTCTTCGGCATTGCAAGCAGCTGCAGACATTCTTCAAGAGTGACAGTGAACAGTTGCTCTTCTTTGTCCAGGCTGCGACTTTCTCCGTCCTTCAACAAATATGGACCGTAGGGACCATTTTGGACTGTGATTTCTTTGCCATCTGCAGGGTCCACTCCAACGGTACGAGGCAGGCTGAGGAGTTCAAGGGCGTCCTCGAGGCTGACTCGTTCGATCGTCATGGTGTCAAAAAGAGAGGCGGTCTTAGGTTTTGGTTGAGATTTTAATTTGTCAATTCGATCTAGCTCTGCGACGAGTTCAACAATGTTTGCGAACTCATGAGAGACCTCCATCAACGAGTTGATGTTGACGAGACGTTCCTCTTTATTCTCTGATCGCAACTCTTTCATGTAGCCGGATTGATCTAGGCATGACTGAAGGGCCGTAGGCGCCTCTAGATCACTCATCTCCACAATCGACTTTCTTAATTTAAGAAATGAACGAATGGCCTTACGCGCAGCGGTTGACGAACCGGCTATCTCCGCTTGTTCGAAAGCTTCGAGAAGAGTGATGCCATTTTCCTTGCCGTATTCGGCAAGGCGTTTGATAGCCGCGTCTCCAATTCCGCGTTTGGGGTTTTTGACTGCCTGACGGACGGAGTCATCATCAGGCTGTTCCGTCATGCAGCGCATATAGGCGAGAGCTACCTTCAGCTCTTTCTTATGCAGCGGAAGATTCAACAGTTGTCCCCCAGGCGACGACGACATCGGCATTTTGGGGAATCGCCCAAGAGATACATAAGGGCCGTAAGTACCAACCCTCACAATTACTTCAAGACCGGTCTCTGGGTCCACCCCTAAGACTCGCTCCTCAGGTGTGTCGAGAAGTTCGATAGCCCGTTCAAGGGTGATCTCATCCGGCGCGATACCTGCCGGTAAGGATCGAATTTGATCGCCTCTTTGTATGTAGGGACTGGTCTTACCAACTTTGGCCACTACGAGCAGACCGTCTTCATCGATGCCAATAGGAATCGTGTTGATTTCTACTGCGTCAATTTCTTCGAGATGGCCCGCAGACACTAAGTCGCGAAGACCCGGAAGAGCTTTTCCTTCTCCGTCGACACCCCCGTAATAGAAGTCAGATAGCCATGGAGCAGACTCAAGTTCGCCAGTAGATATACCGTCAAGATCATCTTCCATACGGGCAGTAAGCGCGTAATCAACTAAGTGAGAGAAGTGGTTCTCCATCAGACCGACAGTGGCAAAAGCAGTTAATGCTGGGACTAGCGCAGCACCTTTTTTCCATACGTAGCCTCGGTTCTGGATCGTGCCGAGGATGCTCGCGTATGTACTGGGTCGCCCAATACCAAGTTCTTCCAACCGCCTAACCAAAGTCGCCTCGGTATATCGAGCCGGTGGTTTCGTTTCGTGCTCTGTACTTTCGACTGATAGGGCTCGAACTACGTCGCCTGGAACGAGGTTCGGAAGTTCTCGGTCGTCTTCTTCGTCTGATTGTTGACCGTATATGAGTCGGAAACCCGGTGATGTGATCACCGTGCCGCTCGTACTGAACGCAACGATGTCAGTTCCGCTTCCCGAACCCTCTAAACGAATTGTGACTGTCTGGCCTTCGGCATCATTCATCTGGCTTGCAATAGTGCGATTCCATATAAGTTCGTACAACCGCGCTTCGTCGGTCGAGGCTCCGAAACCGATGTCAGCAGGTGACCGCCAAGTGTCTCCGGCTGGACGAATCGCTTCGTGTGCCTCTTGGGCATTTTTCACTTTTTTCTTGTATAGCCGGGCGTCTGTGGGAAGGTTCTCATTTCCGTATCGCTCTTTAACTAAATCTCGGGCGGCGCTGAGGGCATCCGCAGACAACGTGGTGCTGTCGGTACGCATATATGTGATGTAGCCCTGTTCATAAAGTCTTTGAGCGGCGCCCATCGTTCGTGCGGCAGAAAACCCGAGTCGACGTCCGCCTTCCTGCTGCAATGTTGATGTCATAAACGGCGGTGCGGGTCGACGTCGGTATGGTTTCGGTTCAACCGATTGAACCGTGAACTCTGCGCCGCTGAGTGAGGACACCAATGCTTGCGCTTGGACAGCTTCTAAGATTTCTCTGTCGTCTCGGTTGAGTTCGCCGTGAGCATCAAAATCTCGGCCAGTTGCAATTCGTGCATCGTTGATTGCGATAAGGGCAGCTTCGAAGGGCGATTCCGATGACATCTGAGCTTCTACGCTTGAATAGTCTGCTGTCTCAAATGAGATGCGTTCGCGCTCTCGTTCAACAATTAGACGATTAGCGACGCTCTGAACTCTGCCCGCTGAAAGGCCCTTGCGCACCTTTCTCCACATGACGGCGGAAACTTCGTATCCGTATAGTCGGTCAAAGATTCTGCGAGCTTCCTGGGCGTCTACCATTCGGCGATCGAGTTCTCGAGGCGATGCGACTGCTTCACGAATCGCCTTTTCTGTAATTTCGTGAAAAACCATCCGATGCACTGGGATCGTAGGGTTAAGCACCTCTAGTAAATGCCACGCTATGGCTTCGCCTTCTCTGTCCTCATCGGTCGCTAGGTAGAGCTCGTCTACACCCTTAAGTAATTTCTTAAGTTTTGAGACCTGTTTCTTCGAACGTTCTGTAACTACGTAGTGGGCCTTGAAGTCGTTTTCAACATCTACACCGAGGTACGCCCATGATTCGCTCTTGTAGGCGCTGGGTAGTTCGCTTGCTTTAACGGGAAGGTCGCGTATGTGCCCTACCGAGGACTCGACCACGTAGTCAGGACCCAGAAAGCGTTCAATAGTTTTGGCCTTGGCAGGCGATTCGACGATAACTAACGATTTCGGCACAACTGTAATTAATTCCCTTTTGGAAGTGGGGCTGTCAAATTACCGGATTACTCAAATCAAGCAACCTCATTCGCGGAAGGTACCGGTCATCTCGGCATTTCCAACGTATCTTCGCCATCAAAATGTTGAAATCGACCTACCAAGCCCGTGAGAACGACCACTGCGAAAGCACCAAGAAGCGCTGCTACCGAGGCCCCGACCACCTCTCCAGCTATTGGGCTACCAAGGCGAGTATCTTCGAGTCCGCCTTGGTTGGAAGGCCAAGGCCACAACACTCTCAATGAACCCACCATAAGCCCCAAAAGGGCTGAGACAATGAGGTCGCGGTAACGACTGAGCAGCTTGTGTAATACACGACTAAATAGTGCGAGTCCAAAGATTGCTCCCACGACGTAGAGGGTCAGCACATTGATATTTCGTTCATCTAATGCTTCGATTAGGTGGTCATACAACCCCACCATAAGAAGAATGAAAGAACCGCTAATCCCAGGCAAAATCATGGCGCAAATCGCTATTGCCCCAGCTGCAATGAGAACGACCGGGTTGGGGTTTTCATATACACCTGACCGAATTCCCAACAACCCAAAGGTAAGTCCGAGAGTTATTCCAAACACAACCAGTCGAGAACTTCGCCAATCCTGGATTTCAGTCCGAGTTACAAAAGCTGACGCTGCAACAACACCGAAAAAGGCGGCCGAAACAATCATTGGGTGATCATGGATTTGGGTTCGGAGCCACGAAACAAGTAGCCCTATCGCCAGGACTATTCCAACCAGAAGGCTCACTAGGAAAAGCCAATCAACTGATCGGAACCGTTGCTTGAAACCTTTTGCGTCACCACGAAACAGCGTGCCTACAGCTTGAGATACAGAACTGATTTGTTGAATGAGTTGGTCATATATTCCCAACAACAAAGCGACTGTGCCACCCGAAACACCTGGGATTATGTCTGCGGCTCCCATGCAAAAGCCACGCAGGATTTGGATAGGGACACGGCGCCTCACATATGGGACCGTACCGCGGCTGAGAGATCCTGCGCCCCCCGTCGTTGGGCTTTCTTCCTTAATTGCAGCCATTCAAGGGTGTTGGCTAATTCAGGTTTTGTGAATTCGATGATTGACGCCACGAACTAGGAACTCGGTGATTCTGCCAGGTGCTGCACCTAACGCCATTGTCGGCCAAAGACGTTTTGGGTGTCGAACTTCTCTTTTCTGTTTTATGACTGCTTGCACCGCATCTGCGGCTACTTTTTCTGGGGTTACGTCGGCGAGCATTCGTAGCCGCCGCAGCCTGCGCTGTGCTTGGTCGAAGGCTGGGTTGTTGGTAACGCGACTCCACATTTCAGTGTCGACCGGCCCGAGATGCATTGTGGTGACGTTGATGCCTGTTCCATCGGTCTCCATGCGAACTGTTTCAGCGAAACGGGTGAGTCCCGCCTTCGAAGCACAGTATGCGGCGAGCCCTGGGGCAGGAGTAATGGCAGCCATTGATGATGTGTAGAGAAGATGTCCACGGCCACGTTCGATCATGCCTGGAAGGACTTGCCGGGTGAGGCGCATCGGTGCCAATAGATTGGTTGTGAGAACTTCCCTCATCCGGTTTTCGTCGATATCTTCGGCAAATTCTTCGGTTTCGATGCCGGCATTATTTACCAAAATGTCGATCGGCGCGACGTCGGCTTCCACACGATCTATGACGCCTGCAAGCTGTTCGGGGTTCGCGACGTCTAAGGGTAATGAGGAGCCGTTTAACTCATTTGCTAAGCGGTCGATTTCATTAACTGACCTAGCTGCGAGTATTACGTGCGATCCATGCTGAGCGAACGCTCGGGCCATGGAGGCACCGATTCCTTTACTAGCTCCGGTTATTAGTACACAGGTGTTGCTGAGATCCATTAACTAAGGCTACGTGCCTGGCTACTGTCAGATGACGCGACGACGCCTCGGAGACCGTTTGTGTACAAGCCTCCGAGGCATCGTGGAGTTTTTAGATAAAGGCGGGAACGAAAACCAGCGAAACGATCGTCATAACTTTGATGAGGATGTTCATCGCTGGGCCTGAAGTGTCTTTGAACGGGTCGCCAATGGTGTCTCCAACAACCGCAGCTGAATGAGCATCGGTTCCTTTGCCCCCATGAGCTCCAGCTTCGATGTATTTCTTGGCGTTGTCCCAGGCACCACCAGAGTTCGCCATGTAAATGGCGAGAAGGAAGCCTGTTACTACGGCCCCAGCGAGGAACCCGCCTAAAGCGTTCACATCTACGAAGCCGATCGCTAGAGGCAGAACAATCGCAAGGCCTCCCGGGAGCAACATTTCGCGCAGAGCTGCTTGCGTGGAAATATCTACGCAGCGACGACTGTCGGGTTTGACGCCCGGTTGACCTTCACGCAGTCCTGGAATTTCAGCAAATTGTCGTCTCACTTCGACGATCATGGCTTGAGCTGCTCTACCAACCGATGACATTGTCATCGCCGCAAAGATGAATGGTGTCATCGCTCCAAGGAACAACCCGATAGTGACTGCTGTGTCATTGATATCGAGGACTGAGATCCCAGCGGTAAGGCTGAAGGATTTAAAGAGAGCAAGCGCGGTAACTGCCGCCGATCCAACCGCGAAACCTTTAGCAACGGCTGCAGTTGTGTTGCCTAAAGCGTCGAGGCTGTCAGTGACGTCTCGGACTTCGGAAGGAAGCTCTGCCATTTCGGCTATTCCACCAGCATTATCCGCTATGGGGCCGTACGCATCAACCGCCACGATGACTCCCGTGACAGCCAACATGCCGATCGCCGCCAACGAGACACCGTAAAGTCCGATGACATCTCCAGCTTCGCCGAACGCTGCGCCGCCTAGCCAATAGGACAAACCAATCATGGTGACGACGACTACTACTGACGGCAAAGTTGACAGTTTGCCTTGCGCGATTCCTTCGATAGTGACGGTGGCTGCACCGGTTTCTGACTGTGACGCTATGCCTTTCACAGGTTTGTAATGCTCAGAGGTGAAGTATTCCGAAACGAATCCGATGGCCCACCCGCCGAGAAGGCCGATGATGATGGTCAGCGACAGGAGGATAGGTGTTTGCACTAGGTCAGATCCATCTGCTGCAGACGCCCCACCAAACAGCCATTGGGTTCCAATGAGGGTGAAGATGACCGTTAAACCCATCGCTATGTACTGGCCCGTGTGTAGTTGGGTTGAAAGGCTTTGGCCCTCTTTCCCTCTGGTTAGGAGCGCTCCAACAATTGAGGCGATCATCCCGAGGGCGCCAATGAGTATCGGATACATGAGCAACGATTCGTAGTCTCCGAATACTTGCAGCTTGTCTCCTTCAATGAAGACACCTGAAAGTAGAAGTGAGACCAACACGATTGGTGCAACGACTGAACCTGCGTAGGACTCAAAGAGATCTGCGCCCATCCCGGCTACGTCTCCAACGTTGTCGCCAACTGCATCGGCGATAGTCGCTGGGTTTCGTGGGTCATCCTCCGGGATACCTGCCTCAACTTTTCCGACGAGGTCGCCACCAACATCAGCGGCCTTGGTGTAAATGCCTCCGCCGATACGAGCAAACAAGGCGATGGAGCTCGCTCCGAGGCCAAATGCAGCTACCACCTGGAACGCACTGTCAACACCAAGCCATGTCACCCAAAGCAGATAATTGAAAGAAATACCCAATAGGGCTAGTCCAGCGACGGTAAAGCCCATGACAGCGCCACCCTTAAATGCGAGTGGTAACGCCTTGGCAGCGCCCTCACGCGCAGCGTTGGCTGTTCTGGTGTTCGCTGCAGTTGCAATTCTCATGCCAATGAAGCCGGCGATGGAAGAGAGCACTGCTCCCATCAGATAAGCGAAAGACGCTGAAGGTCTTCCTTCAATTGGAACTACCAAAAGAAGTACAAACATTACGGCCACGAAGACTGAAACCCATTGGTATTCCCGACGAAGGAACGCCATCGCTCCTTCTCGGATGGCTTGACCGATCTCTTTCATGAGATCCGTGCCCTCATCAGCCTTCATGACTGTCTTTGCGAAGTAGTAAGCAAGTAACAGCGCTAGTGCTGAAGCAATTAGCGCGAAATACGGAATCGCTGTCACGATGTCCTCTCAGTTCAGCCCAGTTGGTAGGAGGTGCCGGTTCGGTCCGGGCCGACGGGGTCCGATACGGCAAGGTGCGTTTCGGCACCAATCGAAAAGCCTACGAAACCCTTGCGCAGGGGGCAACTACTTCTGGTGACTGATTAACTCAATATCGAATTCTTTTAGGAAGCTGACCAGTCCAGTTTGGTTCTGAAAGTGGTGGCAATGAAGGCCAGCCACTTCACCACCTCGCACGTTTATTTCGAGGTCGTCTACGAAAAGACAGTTCTCTGGTTCAACGTCTAATCGCGAAATGGCGTGGTGATACGCGAGTGGTTCCGGTTTAGCTACGCCAATTCGGTGCGTATTGACTACGACATCGAAAAGTTTTTCGAGACCGACTCTTTGGAGGTAATCCTCAAATCGGTCATGGTTATTAGTCAGAATCCCGAGACGCAGCTGCGTCGGTAACTGTTTGATGAGGCGGACCATTTCTGTGTCGATCCGGCCTTCAAATTCGAAGAATCTTTTGACGATCGGACGGATAAATGTGCCGTGGGTTTCGACCAGTCTGCGTTCTGTTTCGTCTCGCCATTGAATCCATGCAAGTTGGCCACGTGTCAATGGTTCATGAAGTTCTTTAGAGAATGCGGTAGCGAATATTGTGCCTCGCTCAATATTCGCTTCGGATTCGAAGGTTCCGAGGTCGGATTCATCCCATTGTCGTATGACACCATCAAAGTCAAATAAGACTGCTTCGATCATTCGGCGATATCCGACTGCTTTCCGTAACGTAGAAGCAGTAAAGCTGCCACTGCCGCTATCAGCGAGGCAACGAGGATGCCTATCTTTGCTAAGTCGGTGACATCGGCGGTTTCGAAGGCAAGTCCTGCCACAAAGATTGAAACTGTGAATCCGATCCCGGCAGCCAATCCCATACCGATGAACTGAGGCCAGCGAACTCCTTGTGGGAGCGCGAATCCGAAGCGGGTGGCAACCCAGGTGAAAAGCGTTATTCCTACAGGTTTTCCGATGACAAGACCCAAAATGATTCCTAGTGTGACGTTGCTCGTCGCAGCGTCGGAAAGAGTGTCACCGCTGAGTTTGATTCCTGCATTGGCGAGGGCGAATACGGGAATGATCATGAACGCAGTGAACGGATGGAGCATGTTCTCCAGTCGTTCTGTGAGCGGCACCGATTCTTGCGCTAGGAATGAGGCGTGTCGGACTTCGGCAACGTTTGCATCGCTTGGCAAGGCGTCGACGATTTGTTGAGCGTCACGCTGATTAAGGAGCGGCCTGGCGGGGGTCAATAGCCCTAACGCGACTCCTGCAATAGTCGCGTGAACACCCGATTCCAAGGTTGCGTACCAGATGAAAACGCCGAGAACAGCGTAGACGGGTATCGCCCACACTCGAACACGTTGCAGTACCCAGATCGCTACTAGTCCCACGAGTGCCGTAAGTAGCCATGCAACACTAAGGTCGCTGCTGTAAAAGATTGCTATGACGGCAATTGCGCCGATGTCATCGACTATCGCCAGCGTCAGCAAGAAGAGCTTGATCTTGGGTGAAACTCTGCTCCCTAACAAGGCGACAATTCCTACTGCGAAAGCAATGTCGGTGGCCATGGGAATGCCCCAGCCTCTTGCAGCATCTCCTGTGGTGTTGAGCATTACGTACAGCAGAGCAGGAACGACCATTCCACCCAGGGCCCCAATCGCCGGCAAGGCTGCCGCCCGAAAAGAGCTCAGGTCTCCGGTAACTAATTCTCTCTTTATCTCTAGGCCGACGACAAAGAAAAATAACGCCATCAGTGCGTCATTGACGAAATGGCCGACGCTCATGTGTGGGAGGTGCCATGTACCTATAGCTAACTCAATTTCGGTGTGCCAGAAGTCGTTGTAGCTGTCGCCCCACCCAGAGTTAACCCATATCAGGGCTACGGCTGTGGCTACTAAAAGTAGGATGCCCCCTGCTACTTCGCGATCGATAAAACGCAGAACGGGGCGGGCTACGAACTTTGCGAGGCTGTTATCGCTACTCGCGAAAGTCGGCCTCTTCAGCAGTGAGTCGGATCCAGCCATGAATCATCAAGGCTAGAGCCACTGTCCTCACTTGCCGTGACTTATCTCACTAGAGAGTCACAGAAAAAACTTCAAGCAAATCGTGGCATCACCTGATGCGTCAGAAGATCCATCGATTCGATGATCTGGTCACTGGAATGGATACCTTGCGGAATTAGGAAAAAAATTTCTTCGAAGCCAAGTCGAGTGTGTGCCTCTTCAATTTGTCTGCTGATGGTGTCTGGGCTGCCGACCAATTTCAGTGGCATTCCCTGACCAAATTGGCGAGCCCAGTTGTCCCAAAACCATTCCATGTCTTCGAACTGCTGTTGAGCTTCTAGGTCGGTGGGTGCACATACTGTGATGCCTCCCCATGCTGCTTCGTGGCCCTTGGGTTTTTCGATGCCGTAGCGGGCCGCCTCAGTGCGATAGCTCTCCCATAGCGATTCACAGAAATCGAGTTTGTCACTCAAGACAATCGGGGTTCCTCCATATTTCGCCCAGAACAGAGCTGTCTTCATTGACATCGTGAAACCACCGTAAAGGGGAGGGTGTGGCTCTTGCAGAGGGCGGGGTGCTATCCCAATCTCGTTGATAGTCATGTCCGGGTCTATTCCGGCGCCGTAGTCGGAATAGACACTGTGATGGTGTGGGTTCAGGTTGTCATTCGGGAATTTCCAAAATTCACCTTCGTAGCTGAAGGTCTGGTTCTGCAGTGCAGTCAGCACAACCTCGACAAACTCCTCAAAAAATCTTCTGTTGTATTCATCGACGTCGGTGTCTTTATTCCAGTGACCTACAGCTGATAGATCAGGTCGAATTTTGAGTTGGTCAACCCACCGGTGTTGGTATCCCCTAACTATTCCTACACCGAGGCGGCCGCCAGTCATGTGGTCAAGAGTTGAGATTTGTTCTGCTACTCGCAGTGGGTTGTGAGTGGTTGAGACGAAACCGCAAGAAATGACTCGGAGCTGTTCAGTAGCGTTCGCTATCCACGATGCCATCAATCCAAGGTCGTTCGAGGTCTCGAATCCTTCGATTTGTAGGTGATGTTCTGGGTGGCCGATACCGTGCCATCCATTGCGATCTGCGTATTTGGCAATGTCGGAAATTTCGGTCAACATTCGTTGGTAGTAGGCGTTGTTAAGACCGGCTAGTCCCGACTCAAGTTCTTCTCGTCGGCCCATGGTGCAATACATGAACAGATCGAATTTCACGGCTCACCCTCCAAACAGGTTGTTTTAACTCGTTTTATTCAAACAAGTTGTTTTAACTGTCGATGGCAAGGCCATCCACCACTGTGCTTGCAAACATGTGGGCCACATGTTCAATGTGGAATTCGCCGTCAAAACGCCACCAGCCAACTACAGAGTTCATAGCTGCAATCGTCATGCGTGCGACAACTCGCGCTTCTACATCGCTCCGCAGTGAGCCATCTAATTGGCCGGATTCAATCAACCGCACCCAGCCGTTAGCAAATTCGCGTAACGGCACGGCAAGGCTTTCTCTTGTTGCCTCGGGCGACTCTTCGTAGCACCGGATGTTTGCCTTGGTGAAGTCCGAATCAAGCGTTATAGCAGTGATGTAGGCAACCACGGCCGCCATAAGTCGGTCGTGACCTGATGCTTCCTCACCTGCAGCCTTTAGCGCTGCTCGAATTGCGTCTCGTGCGTGATCCAGACCAACAGCCATCACCTCTTCGACAATCGCGTCCTTGGAATCAAAGTGGTAGTACAGGCTGCCTGCCTGCATCTTCGCCACAGACGCAATCTCTGTCAATGTCGCTGCCGCATACCCACGTCGGGCAAGAACATCAGCAGCGGCATCTAAAATTCGGGTGCGCGTACGTTCGCCCTTGCGTATTCGGTCGGGGGCGAGATCCGTAGGACTCATTAGCGTGAATCTAGTAGCCCTGAAGGGACCATGAAGAGTCTGATCTCTGACTGTTCGCTTCTCTCATCAGAATCGTCCTGTTGATGACAGCCGCCTTCTGTGTTCCAGGAAATCGACGAGCACGTAGTCACCCAAGTTGTCCGGACTTGTGAAAAACGCCCTCCCGCCATTCATCTGTGTCATTTTCTCAACGAATTGGCGGAGGTAGTTGTTGGGGTCCAACATGAAAATATTTATCCGAATGTCTTCTTTGGTCGCTCTGGCGACCTCTTTCAACGTGGATTCGATCGTTTCAGGCGCAGGCGGATAATTGAAATATGGTTGGCCATTAGGTCCAATGTGCGCTGTTGGCTCACCATCAGTGATCATGATGATTTGTTTGGTGCCACTTTGGCGAGCCAAAAGTCGTCGAGCGATCATAAATCCGTGTTGCATATTGGTGCCATACGCGTAGTCCCAGGAAACTTCAGGCAGTTGTTGCGCTTTAAATTCAAACGCTGACTCTGCGAAACCGACTAACCCTAAGTAATCACGTGGATATTGGGAACTAATCAGCGAATGCAAAGCCATTGTCACTTTCTTCGCTGGAAGAAAGTTGTCGCGCATGGGCATCGACAGCGAAAGGTCGAGCATGAGAACGGTTGACGCGCGTGTTGTCATCTCGGTGCGTTCTATTTCGAAATCGTCAGGGGTGAGGCGAACCGGGGTGCCTCGACCTGTTCTGCTGATGGCGTTGCGAACAGTCTGTTCAATATTCAGGTTGAAGCTGTCACCGAATTCGTAGGGTTTAGTTTCGTAGGCTCGCTCGTGGCCGATTCCGGTTTTATTGATCCGGTGAGATCCGACTTTGTCATCCATCAATTTGTCGAACAAATCACCAAGCGCATTCTGGCCGATGGCTTTCAACGCGCGCGGTGTTAGCTCTAGGCGGCCTTCTTTATTTTCGGCTAGCCCGTTTTCCTCAAGCATTCGCGCCATTTCACTAAGCCGTTGCAAAGCTTCAGCAGACTCATTTCCTAAGAGTTCTTGGACTCGTTGAGGGTCTACTTCGGCTAGGGCACTTGGGTTCGATGCGTTCTGCAGCATTTGTTGAAGTGCGTCAAGGTCTCCGAGTTGTTGCATCAAGTCAGTCGCCTCTGGCATGTTGATTTGCTCATTGCCACCAAATTCGTAACTACGTTCCCAGTTCATATCTGGGAAAGCGTCTTGGAGGTGTTGGGCAAGTTGCTGGGTCTGCCATTGCAGATCCATGTCATCCATTAGTTCAGCGGAAAGTTCTTGCAATTGTTGACGTTGTTCGGGGGTCATCGAATTCATCATCGCCTGCATAGCTGCCATTCGTTCGGCCATGATTTCTAGGAGTTCATCTAAGGATTCAGGGTTTTCTGGGAAGAAATCACCGTGCCTATCCATGAAACCTTCAAAGTCTGGATCTTCCCCGTTGTTTCGTTGCTCAATCATTTGATTGAGCTCAGACATCATGTCTTTCATCGGTGACAGGTCTTCTGGTTGCATCTCCCCCATTGCCCCAGCCATTTGATCGAACTGGCTTTGGGCAATTTCTTTTTTGAGGCGCTCAATCAGCTCTTCGAACTGTTCTCGAGCTTCAGGTGAGACAAATTCGTAGCTTTGCAAGCCCCGTACCTTGCCTGCAAGGTCGGGTGGGAGCATGTCTAGCTGGAGGTTCTTATCGACTGACGAGGCTTCAGCTATGTCGCTCGCCCTTTGGTCACCGGAATCAGCAGCGTCGGCGACATGATCTTCGATTGCGTCCCGTTCTTCGGATACAACATCGTCGAGAGTTTCGTTGATCTCGTCGTATATGCCGCCTAGGTCAAATTGGTCCAACATCTCCTCTCGGCGTTCGCGGAGTTGGTCAAGCATGTCGCGCAGACCTTGCATTCGATTGCCATCTCGGTCTTCGAATCCCTGTTGCATCAAACGTCGCATGGCCGCGTTGAGGTCGCCGTGGTACAGCAGATCGTCAGTAAGTTCTTTGAACAGGTCTTGAGCGTCGTACTCAAACCCGACTTGGGTTCCGTCCCATGCTGAATAGCGAAAGCGTGCTCCCTCCCGCTTTTTGTTTCTTTTTCTGATCACCATGGCGACTCGTCCTATTTTGGATTGATGTTCAGCCCCGACCTCTGTAGGTCGCTCGCACACCAAGTGCTTCTTTGTTGAGACGTTTTGACAGGTGCAGTCCTTCAAGGATGAGTTCGACAGCGCTAGCTAGTTCGGCTGGGTCAGAGGAATCAGTAAGTTCGGCAGCAGCTTCAGCAAGAGCAGGGTGGCTGGCAAGCAGATCTGCATATTCAGCTGATCCCACATCATCGCCGGTGTGGGCGACCGTACCTCCGTCGAAGCTATCCACTACAGCGACGAGATCTTCAGGTGAGAAGCGGCCCTTGAAAACTTCGAGTACAGCTGCATTCAACATTTGCTTAACAATCTGTCCTTCGCGTCCTTCTTCTATGGATTCAATTTCGATTTTTCCACTCGATGAAGCCATCAACGCGTCGAGGTCGCTGACTCTCGGCACCACCTGGCTTTCACCAGCTTGCAACGCACGGCGAGTGGCATTTGCCGCAAGAGTTTCATAGTTCGTGACCGTCATTCTGACCGATACCCCTGATCGTTGATTGACCTGGGGGCTGGATCGGCAGATGTGACTGAAGGTCGCTATCACTTCGGCCATAAATTCAGGAACCGTTATAGACAATCCCGGCGCATCGAGAGGGACTGCTTCCTGTTCGGCGATATCAATTTCTGTATCAATTTCTAACGGGTAATGGGTACGAATTTGGGCCCCGAATCTGTCCTTGAGAGGAGTAATCATCCGGCCTCTGTTGGTGTAGTCCTCAGGGTTCGCTGAAGCGACCAGCAGCACGTCAAGTGGTAACTGCACTTTGTAGCCCCGGATTTGGACATCGCGTTCTTCTAGGACGTTTAGGAGTCCAACTTGAATCCGTTCCGCTAGGTCCGGGAGTTCATTGATCGCGAAAATTCCTCGGTTCGTCCGAGGAACCATCCCGTAATGCAAGGTGAGTTCGTCGGAGAGGTATCTTCCTTCGGCAACTTTTATCGGGTCAACTTCACCAATCAAATCTGCGATTGAGGTGTCTGGCGTGGCGAGTTTCTCTCCATAACGAACATCTCGGTGTGCCCATGCAACAGGGGTTTTGTCACCACGTTTTTTAACGAGGTCTTTGGCATGCTTTGACACCGGGTTGTACGGGTCATCATAAATTTCTGAACCTTCGATGTATGGCATCCATTCGTCAAGCAAATTGACTAATGACCTAATCATTCGAGTTTTCGCTTGACCCCGTTCTCCCAAAAAGATCACATCATGGCCAGCAAGTACGGCGTTCTCAAGTTGAGGCAAGACGGTGTTCTCATACCCAACAACCCCGTCGAATAGCGGTTCGCCTGCTGTTATAAGAGCGACAGCATTTCGTCGCATTTCTTCTTTTACAGGTCGAGACACCCATCCCGACTTCTTCAGTTCCCCGAGGTTCCTTGGCTGAGTCATGGCCGCACCCTAACCGCCGGCGCGCCCTTTGGGTCGCTCAGGCCACTACGGTCAGCAAGATCGTGAATGAGTTACGAGATACAGGACAAGGGATCTCTCTGTCGGGCACTTGGAAAGTGCTTGCAGCTGAAGAAGCTACGCGGCGACGTGTAGGCGATACCAGTCTTGATGACAGCGACTGGATCGACGTCGAGGTTCCGGGTTTATGGCGTTCACACGACGCTCTTGCAAACACAGACTCAGTCTTATACCGGCGGCGTTTCGAACTCGGTGAGCTTGCAGAAGGAAATCGACGTTGGCTTGTTATCGATGGTCTCTGCTACCAGGGTGACGTGTGGTTTGACGGTGCGTACCTCGGGGATACTGAGGGATATTTCGTCGAACATAATTTCGAGGTTACGCAAGCAACGAAGCTCCCTGGTCAGCATCTTCTAGCGATTGAGGCGAACTGTGAAACCCCATCCGACCGGACCGAAAAGCGCAATATCACTGGGGTTTTGCAGCATTCAGACAGTCTTGATCAAGATTTGAATCCGGGGGGCTTGTGGAGAGACGTCCGAATCGAAGAGACCGGGCCGATCAAGATCGATGACCTCAGAATTTTGGTCCTCGAAGCAGACGACGACAGGGCAATCATTCGACTCGGAGGAGTGCTCGATAGCACCATCACTACCAATGTCGAAATTCTGACAAACATCAGCCACACCGATTCAATTGACCACACACAAGAGGTCATATTGGCTCGCGGGCGTAATGAGATTGAATGGCACGTGGCAGTGGAGAAACCTGATCTGTGGTGGCCCTCCGCTTTAGGCACCCAACCTCTGTATGACGTGAAGGTAACGGTGAACCTAGATGGGGCATGTAGCGACAGTAAAACTCGCCGCACAGGGTTTCGAAGCTTTGAACTTAGAAACTGGATTGCTGCAGTTAATGGTGAACGGATTTTCCTCAAAGGAACTAACTTCGGTCCCTGTAACACCGATCTATCTGCAATCTCTCGAGACGATTACCGACGCGACCTAGTCCTAGCTAAGAACGCTGGCCTTGATCTAGTGCGTGTACATGGTCACGTCGCTCATCCCCACCTCTACCAAGAGGCTGACAAGCTCGGGATCCTCATCTTCCAAGATTTCCCGCTTCAATGGGGTCATTCTCGAGCTATACGAAGTCAAGCAATGCGGCAAGCTACAGCACTTGTCCATCAGTTCGGGCACCACCCTTCGATTGTTCTTTGGAACGGACACAACGAGCCATTTAGTTATGACCATGCACCGGGCGAACACAAGAACACTGGTGGCAGCGCCACCTACGGACCTTTGACATCATTGAGTCATCAACTCCCATCGTGGAATCGTTCAATCCTGGATCGATCAGTGAAACGGTCTTTCGAAAAGGCAGACCCGACGAGACCTGCTATTGCTCATTCAGGTGTAGTCCCCCATTTCCCGCAACTTGACGGAACTGACTCTCATCTTTGGTTTGGTTGGCAACACGGAAAAATTTCAGACTTACCAGTTTTAGCTTCAAGGGTGCCGAGACTTTTACGATTTGTTTCTGAGTTCGGCGCGCAGTCGGTTCCCGATGATGACGAAGTGTCGAGCGCTTGTGGAGCGGCGGATTTTCCAGAGGTGAACAAACAGGTTCTGTCAGAGAAGTTTGGTGCTCAGCTAACACTCCTCGAACAGTACGCACCTATAGATGCCGCAGCTACTTGGGATGACTGGGTTCAACGCAGCCAGATCCGTCAAGCAGAAGTAGTTCGTCACACCATTGAGATACTAAGGACACTGAAATACAAGCCCACTGGGGGGTTTTGTCAGTTTCTTTTCGCCGATGCGCTGCCATATGTCAGTTGCTCCATATTGGATCACCGCCGCAAACCCAAAAAAGCTTGGGACGCGTTGAGCGCAGCGAACCGACCCGTCATCGTGGTCGCCGACCTCCACGAAGAAGAAATATCTACTGGCACCAACAGGTGCGCAATCCATGTTGTCTCAGATGTCAGAACCCGGATTGAATCTGCAACTTTGACGGTGGAGTGGTGCGCTCCGGGAATGAACACCGAACGTTGGAGCTTTACAGGAGACTTCGAACCGGACAGTGTGACCAAGGTCGCTGAAACTATTTTGGTAGCAAACAATCCCGGGACCGCCACTCTGGCACTCGAATTACGAGGACCAGATGTACATGCGATCAACACTTACCGAATAAAGGTTTGCTAAGGAGTTCTGCATTCGGCCGTCTCTACAGATACGGTTTCGGGAGCACGTTTGTCCTATAGGAGGTTGGCCATGGCGGCCACAGCTACGAACCCACAAGGTTCGACTGCGATTTTTCAGCCGAAACGGCAGTTGCCGTTTCCTTTGAACATCTATCAATCCTCCATCGGCCGCAAATGGGTGATGGCATTAACTGGTATCGGACTGCTCGGTTTCGTGATCGTGCACATGATTGGCAACTTCCACATTTATGAAGGCCCCGTTCAGTTACACGAATACGCGGAAACGCTGAGGGGACTCGGCGGAGGCCTGTTCCCAAGAACATTTCTTCTCTGGGTTTTGCGACTTGGTTTGGTTGGAATGTTTTTGTTGCACATCCATTCGGCCTATTCCCTGAAAGAACGAAGCAGAAAAGCGAGCGACAAAGCAGACTTTGTTGGCGGAGAAAAGAAATATGGCAGCAAACGAGACTACGTAGCCGCCAACTACGCCAGCAGAACGATGCGGTGGACAGGCCCCATCATTCTCCTCTATCTGTTATTCCACCTAGCAGACCTAACTTGGGGTTGGTGGTTGGGAGATGACTACATCCTGGGCGACCCATACCACAATGTTGTCGCCAGTCTTTCCAGCTTGCCTGTGGCAATCATCTATGTCGTTGCGAACGTGGCGCTCGCCATACACATATTTCATGGCACCTGGAGTCTCTTCCAAAGCCTGGGTATCAACAACCCGAAGTACAACGAGCTTCGCCGCACCTTGGCGAAGTCTGTTGCGGGAATAATCCTTGTCGGCAATCTCAGTTTCCCGGTCTTAGTTACCGTCGGGCTTATTGACGATGACAACCGAAAATGCGAGGTCGGTGACGTGGCCTGTCTAGAACACGAGGCGGAGAAACACTGATGACAATTCTCGATTCGAAAATCCCTGAAGGTTCAATCGAAGAAAAATGGGAAAATCATAAGTTCTCATCGAAATTAGTTAACCCCAATAACAAACGGCGTTTCGAAATCATCGTCGTTGGTACAGGATTAGCAGGGGCATCAGCCGCTGCGTCTCTCAGTGAACTCGGATACAGGGTTAAAGCCTTCACATTTCACGATTCGCCACGGCGCGCTCATTCAATAGCGGCGCAAGGCGGGATCAACGGTGCGAAGAACTACACCAACGACGGCGACTCGGTGCATCGGCTGTTTTACGACACGGTGAAGGGTGGGGATTACCGAAGTCGCGAGGCAAATGTTCATCGCCTGGCAGAAGTTTCGGTCAACATCATTGACCAAGCAGCAGCTCAGGGTGTTCCCTTCGCTCGCGAATACGGCGGCCTCTTAGATAATCGGTCATTCGGTGGAGCGCAGGTCAGCAGAACTTTCTATGCCCGTGGCCAAACAGGACAACAACTTTTATTAGGCGCCTACCAAGCACTCGCGAAACAGGTTGCTGCTGGGGGTGTGGAGTTACACACCAGAACTGAGTTGCTTGATGTAGTTCTTAAAGACGGCAGAGCGTGTGGCATCGTTACGCGAGACCTCATTAGCGGAGAAGTGACAAGCCACTCAGGTCATGCCGTTGTGTTAGCAACCGGTGGTTACGGCAACGTCTACTACCTCTCCACGAATGCAATGGCATGCAACGTGACCGCAGCATGGCGAGCTCACCGCAAAGGCGCATTCTTCGCCAATCCCTGTTACACCCAAATTCACCCGACATGCATTCCGGCTAGTGACGAGTTTCAATCCAAGCTCACTTTGATGTCGGAGTCGCTACGAAACGATGGCCGTATTTGGGTGCCCGACGCATTTGATGACGCCCGCTCACCTAATGAAATTCCCGAAAGCGAACGGGATTACTACCTTGAGCGCAAATATCCGGCCTTTGGCAACCTGGTCCCTCGAGATGTCGCTTCGAGAAATGCAAAGACAGTCGTAGATCAGGGTAAAGGCGTTGGGACCCTCAAGAACGGTGTCTATCTGGACTTCGCAGCCGTAATCGAACGCGACGGCGAAGATGTTGTCCGTGCTAAGTACGGCAACCTCTTCGACATGTACGCAAACATCGCTGGTGAGAATCCTTACAAAGTCCCTATGCGCATCTACCCCGCAATTCACTACACAATGGGCGGTGTATGGGTTGACTACAACCTGATGACCACCATTCCGGGCTGCTATTCCATCGGTGAAGCCAACTTCTCCGATCACGGCGCTAACCGGTTGGGTGCATCTGCTCTGATGCAAGGCCTGGCTGATGGGTATTTCGTTCTCCCTTACACCATTGGCGATGACCTGGCCGGAAGACTCGGCGAATCAGTTGTACCAACAAACGACCCAGTCTTCGTTGAGGCCGAAGCGGCCGTTGCTAACCAAGTTGACCAATTCATGTCGATTGGCGGCACTCGTTCTGTGGATTGGTTCCACAGGGAGCTCGGAAAAATCGTGTGGGATTACATAGGCATGGAAAGAACCAAAGAGGGTCTCGAAAAAGCGTTAAGTGAAATCCCTGCCCTAGAAGAAGAGTTCTGGAAAGACCTTCGTTTACCAGGATCGGCGGCGACGTTGAACTCAAGCTTAGAAAAGGCAGGTCGTGTAGCTGACTTCTTTGAACTAGCAAAGCTCATGGCCCGAGACGCACTTGATCGCGAAGAAAGCTGCGGGGGCCATTTCCGGGCCGAACACCAAACCGAAGAAGGTGAAGCTCAACGCGATGACGAAAATTTCGCTCACGTCGCCGCTTGGGAATGGAACGGAACAGATTCAGTTCAGACCCGCCACAAAGAAGAACTCGCCTTCGAAAACGTTGCCCTCACCCAAAGGAGCTACAAGTGAGCAAAGAGCTCAACCTTACGCTTCAGGTCTGGCGGCAAAACGGTCCAGATGAAACCGGCCATTTTGAGACCTACACGGCCGAACGAATCAGCGAAGATATGTCGTTCCTCGAAATGTTGGACATCGTCAATGAGCAACTTATCGAAAGCGACGAAGTTCCAATCGAGTTCGACCATGACTGTCGCGAGGGCATCTGCGGCACCTGCAGCCTAATGATCAATGGTCAAGCCCACGGTCACGCAACAGCGACTACTACTTGCCAGTTGCACATGCGCAAGTTCCAGGACGGGGACACCATCGTGGTCGAACCTTTCAGGGCTCGAGCGTTCCCGGTGGTCCGAGATTTGGTCGTGGACCGGAGTTCCTTCGATCGAATTATCGAAGCAGGCGGCTATATCTCGGTAAACACCGGAGCCGCTTCAGACGCCAACCTCACCCCTGTACCGAAAGAAGCTGCTGACACTTCATTTGACGCGGCGGCATGCATCGGATGTGGAGCGTGCGTCGCGGCCTGTCCTAATTCGGCAGCGCAACTATTCACTTCGGCCAAACTCGCACATCTCAACCTCATTCCTCAGGGCCAACCACAGCGGTTCGAACGCACTGAGAGCATGGTCGAAACAATGGAATCGTTCTTTGGTTCATGCACCAATCACGGCGAATGCCATGAAGCGTGCCCTAAAGAAATCAGTCTTGACTTCATCGCGTTTATGAACCGCGACTACGTCAAAGCAAAACTTAAGAACCGCAAACTCGCAGGCCAAACCTGACGATAATTTAGTTTTGCTGTTCTGCCCACCAAACATCAAGCCGTTCCAACACTGCTGTCTCACCTAAGTCGCCCTCAGAACGTTTCAGTTCAAGCAAGAATTTCAAAGCCCGCCCCACTACTGGGCCAGGTTCAATACCCAGATGAGCGATAACGCGATCACCGTCAACTTCTGGACGTTCAGCCTTAATCGCCTCTTCTCGCGCTAACTCCGCTATCCGTTGTTCAAGATCGTTGAGCGCTTCATGCAAGGCTGCGACGCGGCGTGGGTTGCGCGAAGTGCAGTCACTACGAACAAGATCGTTGAGATCGCCCAGAAGGGCCCCTCCGTCTCGTGCATATCTACGCACCGCACTATCACTCCAGCCGTCTGCATAACCTTTAAACCGCCCAGAAAGAAACACCAATTGTGTTACATCAGCGGTTAGGTCTTCCCGGTATCCCAACTTCGGCATGCGCTTGCGAGTCATACGGGCACCGACCGCTTCATGATGTCGGAAGGTGACACCCCCATGTTCATAGGATCGAGTTCGAGGCTTCCCGACATCATGAAACAACGCGGCCAAGCGAACTCGAAGCCTCGCCGGGCTCTGGCTAGTAACCGCAATGGTGTGCGTCAGAACATCTTTGTGGCGGTGAATAGGGTCTTGTTCCAAACGAAGTGCAGGCAACTCAGGTAGATGCTCATCAGCCCAGCCGGAGTCCACGAGGTGCCATAGACCCGCAGTCGGGTCTTCCTCAACCAAAACAGCACTGAGCTGATCTGAAGGATTGGTGTCAGTCATGCGATTCGTACAGACTCCGTCGGACTAGATTCCTTCCATGGTGCCATGAGGTACCAGTAGAACCACCTGCGAATCAAATTGAACCATCTAACGTGACCCGCTCGTTCGTCCATCTCCACACCCACACAGAGTTTTCCATGCTCGACGGAGCCGCGCGCGTTTCCGACGCCGTTGCGGCCGCGGCGAGAGACGGCCAACCTGCACTCGGCATAACCGATCACGGAAATATGTACGGGGTCCTCGACTTTTATAAAGCGTGCAACGACCAGGGCATCAAACCAGTTATAGGTACTGAGGCCTACATGGCTTTAGAAACCCGAGAAGAACGTCCAGCGCGTCGAGGCAGACGAGTGGACGACTCCGGCGGCGACACCGACGACGGAGCCAAGCTGTACTACCACCTCACCTTGCTAGCGGAGAACAACACCGGCTACCGCAACTTGCTTCAACTATCTAGCCGAGCATTTCTAGAGGGCTACTACTACAAGCCTCGAATGGACTGGGAACTGTTTGAACAACACAGCGAAGGTCTCATAGCTACAACAGGCTGCTTGGGTAGCGTCGTGCAACAAGCACTACTTAGAGGTAACTATCAGCAAGCTCTCGACAGGGCCGCTCGCTTACAAGACATCTTCGGGCGCGACAACTTATTCGTTGAGCTGCAAGACCATGAAATTCCCGAACAACGTCAATGCAACCCCCAACTCCTTGAAATTGCTCGAACCCTCAAAGCCCCTCTACTAGCAACCAACGATCTCCACTACACAACCCAACATGACGCAGAATCACACGATGCGCTTCTATGCGTTCAAACAGGGTCACAAATGAGCGACCCTGATCGCTTCAAGTTTCACGGCGACCAGCATTATCTGAAAACAGCTCACGAAATGCGAGACCTTTTCGATGAACTACCTGAAAGCTGTGACAACACTCTTTGGGTAGCCGAACGCGCCGATGTCAACATCGAATTCGGAAACGTCTCCCTGCCCCACTTTCCGCTCCCACCACAATTCAGCACTGACAACGAATACCTCCAACACCTTGCGTTCGAAGGCGCAAAAAGGCGGTGGGGGAAACAACTCTCAGACGAAGTCGTCGACCGATTAGGTTACGAACTTCGTGTCATCGCCGACATGGAATTTTCTGCGTACTTCCTCATCACATGGGATCTCATCCGCCACGCTCGTGACAACGGAATCCGTGTCGGCCCCGGACGTGGCTCAGCTGCCGGGTGTGCTGTCGCCTATTGCCTACAAATCACCGACCTTGACCCCATCAAATACGATCTACTTTTCGAACGTTTCCTAAACCCGGGTCGAAAGTCCATGCCCGATATCGACATGGACTTCGACGACCGTTACCGAGACGAAATGATCCGGTACACCGCCGAAACGTACGGTCGTGAACACGTGGCACAAATCATCACCTTTTCGACCATCAAAGCTCGAGCGGCGGTACGCGACGCAGCTCGAGTTCTCGGCTACCCCTACGCCGTCGGCGACAAAGTAGCTAAAGCAATGCCACCACTGGTGATGGGGCGCGACACGCCACTATGGGCCTGTTTCGACCAAGAAGAACAGTACGTCGACGGCTACAAAGCGGCATCAGAGCTGCGTCAGATGTACGACTCGGACCCAGACGTAAAAAGAGTCGTTGATGTCGCCAAAGGCTTAGAAGGACTCCGCCGCCAAGATTCGATTCATGCCGCCGCTGTTGTCATCACCCGAAACCCGCTAACCGACTACCTACCGATACAACGAAAACCAGAATCCGGAGTTGACCCAGAAAATTCACCGGTAGTTACACAATTTGAGATGAACGGCGTTGAAGAACTCGGGTTGCTCAAAATGGACTTCCTTGGCTTACGCACACTGTCCATCATCGACGAAGCTTTACGTCTCATCGAAAACACCACCGCAACCAAAATCGACCTCGAACAGATACCCCTCGACAACGCAGCAACCTTCCAACTGCTTCAAGCCGGAGATTCGCTCGGAGTTTTCCAACTTGAGTCCGCGCCAATGCGAAGCTTGATGCGAAGTCTCAACCCCACCGGGTTTGGAGATGTAGCCGCCCTCGTAGCGTTATACCGGCCCGGGCCAATGGCTGCCAACATGCACAACGATTACGCCGACAGAAAGAACGGCCGAAAACCTCTGGATTTACCGCACACAGACCTCGGCGAAATTCTCGACGAAACCTACGGCCTGATGATTTACCAAGAATCCGTCATGCGAGTAGCTCAACGGATCGCGGGCTACACACTGGCCGAAGCAGATGACCTCCGAAAGGCATGCGGCAAGAAAGACCGGAACCTCATCGCCGAACAGCGGGTCAAGTTTGTCGAGGGCACAGTGAGCGCCGGTTACGACGAACAACTCGGTACTCGCCTATTCGACATCATCGAACCATTTGCTGACTACGCGTTCAACAAAAGCCATGCCTTCGGGTACGGCTTAATCTCGTATCAGACCGCCTTTTTGAAGGCAAACCACCGTGTCGAATTCATGGCCGCAGTCCTGACCGGAGTGAAACACAACTTAGACAAGGCAGGTATTTACCTGAACGACTGTCGCCAAGCAGGAATCGTGGTGGAGGTTCCTGATGTCAACCGCAGCGAAGTGGACTTCTCCTCCAAAGATGGTCGAATCCCCTTTGGCCTGTCGGCAGTACGCAATGTCGGCGAAGGGGTCGTAAGTCCAATAGTGGAAGAGCGAACAAACAACGGCGCCTATCAGGACTTTTATGACTTCTGTGACCGAGTCCCCACCTCAGTCTTAAACAAGCGTTCCCTTGAGGCCCTCATTAAAGCCGGGGCTTTCGAATCATGCGGTCATTCACGTCAAGGCCTTTTGTTAGTCGCCGAACAGATTGTGGACCAAGTCGTGAATCGCCGCCGCGAAGCAGACATGGGAATTCAGACTCTGTTCGGGGAACTAGACGACAATTCTGGCGGGTTTGATGAACGGCTTGAAGTCCCGGAAGGCGAAGTAGACGAAAAGACGAAGCTCGCCTGGGAAAAAGAGATGCTTGGCCTTTACGTATCAAGTCATCCCCTCTACGGCGTAGACGCATCACTCAGAAGAGCTACCGACTGCGCTATTGCTGATGCTGCTAATCAGCCTCCTTATGAAGATGGGCGAGATCCGTTCATCACACTCGGAGGGGTCGTCTCGAATTTGCAACGCAAATTCACTCGCGGAGGTGACGCTATGGCGGTGTTTGATCTTGAAGACCTTCAAAGCTCCATTGAGGTCACTGTGTTCCCCCGCACCATGGCAGAGCACGGACATCAACTTGACGATGACGCTGTGCTGTTGGTGAGTGGAAGGATCGACACCCGAGACGATGAACACAAATTTATCGCGAACAGACTCAACTACTTCGAACCAAAAGATGGGCCATCAGAGTTACGTCTCACCGTGCCTTCCCATCAGATCAGCGACAGACTCGTTGAAGAACTAAAGGAATTGCTCTTACAACATCCCGGTGACACAGCAGTCTTTTTGCACCTCGGTAAGCAAACTGTTCAGCTACCTGACAATTTTCGAGTTGACCCAAGTAACGGCTTAGCAGGAGAACTGCGGGTGCTTCTCGGCCCAGAAGCCGTCTTGGCCTGATCGAAACTCTTTTGCCCCAACACAAATTTCACAGCGATCATGTTGGTAGTGGGCCTCCTAGAGTGCCATGCTGTGGGTTCATCCCACGGGGGTAGCTATGTCCGACGGCGATACGCGCAAAGTAAATGAGAAGGTCCTTAAAGACCCCAGCGCGCAATGGAAGCCGATGGAAAAGTTCCGATCCTTCGAAAAGACGGACCAGATTTGGGTACTCATCGGGATCGGGTTACTGATTCTGACAATGAACATCGTTTTCGGATTCGGAAATTCAGGCGGCTCTGTCGGTTAATACATCAGGGTCAGCGCTTAGAACCCCGTACGATTTGTAATTATGAGTTCCGACGTAACGATCGTTCTTCCAGACGGCAGTGAACGAGTACTCGGTCCAGACGCGACCGGTGCTGATCTCGCCGAGCAGTTAGGTGGGCGAGCAGCGAAAGATGCACTCATCGCTGTTGCGGATGGCGCTCAACTCGACCTCAACCAACCTCTCCCCGACGGGTCCAATGTGGCTTTGGTCTTCCCGGCCTCGGAAGAAGGTTTAGAGGTCTTGCGTCACTCGACTGCCCACGTATTGGCTCAAGCCGTGCTTGCTCTTTATCCGGGAGCAACTTTTAGTATCGGACCCCCAATCGAAGACGGCTTTTACTATGACTTCGATTTACCTAATGACCAAACATTCAGCGATGAGGACCTCGAACAGATCTCGTCAAAGATGAAGGAAATAGTCAGTCGCAAACAACCTTTCATCCGCGACGAGGTGGAACGCGATGAGGCGAACCGTTTGTTCGCCGATCATCCTTACAAGCTTGAAATTCTTGATGGTGAAGCAGATGACCCAACGTCGGGTCCCAACGAAGGAGTGATCACTACATATCGAAACACCGATGAGTTTGTTGATTTATGTCGAGGCCCGCATGTCCCCGACACAGGGTATTTAGGTCATTTTGAACTGATGCGGGTCGCTGGGGCTTACTGGCGCGGCGACGAAAAACGTCAAATGCTGCAACGCATTTATGGAACTGCGTGGGCATCTAAGAAAGACCTCAAATCCCACCTGGAACGACTCGAGGAAGCAGCGAAACGGGATCACAGGAAACTTTCAGCTGATCTGGACCTGTTGAGTTTCCCATCTGAACTCGGTGGTGGCTTAGCGGTATGGCATCCCAAAGGCGCAATCATTCGCAAACTGATGGAGGATTACAGCCGTCAACGCCATGAAGATGGCGGTTACCAGTTCGTGTACACCCCGCACCTAGCAAATGAACGGCTGTTCCAGACTTCGGGACACCTCGATTTTTATGCGGACGGAATGTATCCGCCGATGGAAATGGACAACGGGACGTACTACCCGAAACCGATGAACTGTCCGATGCATTGCCTTATTTTCGGTCACGGGCAACGCAGCTACAAAGAGTTGCCGTTGCGTCTGTTTGAACTCGGCACTGTGTACCGCTACGAACGATCAGGCACACTCCACGGGTTGATGCGGATTCGGGGCTTCACCCAAGACGACAGTCATCTTTACGTAGCCCCCGAACAACTAGCCGATGAGATTGCGTCGCTGCTGGACTTCGTTTTGTCAGTCCTACGAGCATTCGGTTTTGACGAATTCACTTTCAACTTGTCTACGAAAAACCCGGATAAGTACGTCGGATCCGACGACATTTGGGAAGAAGCAACTGCTGCCTTGAAAGAGGCTCTCGAACGTCACGGACTGGACTACGCAGTCAAAGAAGGCGACGCTGCTTTTTACGGACCCAAAATCGATATCGATGTGAAAGACGCGATCGGCAGGTCGTGGCAACTATCCACTATCCAATGTGATTTCAATCTCCCAGAACGTTTCGATCTTCAGTACGTCGGTGCCGACGGTGAACGCCACCAGCCGATCATGTTACACAGAGCTCTTTTTGGTTCTATCGAGCGTTTCTTTGGCGTGTTAGTGGAACACTACGGCGGAGCATTCCCAACATGGTTATCACCAGTACAAGTGCAAGTATTGGGGGTCCGCGCAGATCACGACCCTTTCGCTGCGGAACTTGTTGCACGTCTCCAGTCGGAAGGGCTTCGAGCGGAGATGGTGGAAGCTGACGAGCCTCTCGGAGCTCGTATCCGAAAGGGCAAGTTAGAGAAATTGCCATACATTTTGGTGGTTGGCGATGCAGACGTTGAGAATGACACCGCTGGGGTTAACCCGCGGGGTGGTGAGGTGGATCGAGATGTTCCAATTAGTGAATTCATACAGCGAATTTCATCAGAAGTGACCGAAAAGGCAGCTGGCCCTAGCTTCAGCTAGGCGATCTACATAATTCTCACCTAACCAGTACCCTTTTGGTTGATTAACTAGATCGCTGGACCGCAGAAGGTTTTTAGGTACTTGAAACAAAGTTTCACTATTTTCACGCTCGTCGCGGCCGTCATTGTGGGGTTCAGCGCGCTTCCGGCTGCAGCTGATGGCGATGTGCCGCTGATTGCTGATATCGATATCGAAGCACTTCTAGAAGAAGAACTCGACGAGTTAAAAGTGGATGACTTCTACCTGTTGGAACACCTCATCGACATCGATACCAAGGTGAAAGACCAACAAACACGAATGGATGCGGTACGTGACGAAGCCAACCGGATCTTCGAAAGTTTCGGGGTAATTGAAACTCAAATTCTTCTTGACAGGCAACAATCGGGAACGGTGTTGGACAAGGCATTCGAAAAGGTAGTGCGCACCTACTCCTCACCAGAAGAACCTGCCCCGGTCAAAATTCCACTACCTGTTAATCCTCCAAAAGATGTTCTCCTCGGCGCCGCTATTCGAGGTGATCTCGCCGGTGTGGAAATGATTATGCCGGCCACAATTTCTCGGCCTTCTGACTCGTGGGAGCCACCCGACCCAGAATTCGAGGGTCCTTCGGTGTTGGTTCTGTTGTTAGAGGAACTGGAACGGAGCCAAGCCACCCAGGCTGACCTTCGTGAAACACTTCGGGATGAAATACTTGCGCTGGGTGCTCAACTCGAAAACATCGAAGAATCTGAAGATGATTTGGAGGCAGCTATTCGAGGATTGCGAGCCGAATTAGTGGCAATCGATGCACGCGATGTCGAATGGGACCCTGACAGCATTACTCCGGAGACCATTATTCTTCCCTCTTCGGCACCGATTACTTCAGGGTGGGGTCGCCGGTGGCATCCGATCTTAAGAACGATGCGGATGCACTATGGCACCGACTTCGATGCTGATCGCGGAACTCCGGTTTGGGCTGCTCATCAAGGGGTAGTTGAAACTGCTACCTACATGAAGGACTTTGGACGCGTGGTCGTGTTGAATCACGGCAATGGGTTCAGCACCTTGTATGCACACTTAAACAAGATTCGTGTCAAGTACGGCGAAATCGTCCGTCAAGGTCAACGAATCGGTGATGTAGGTTCATCTGGTTTATCTACCGGTCCTCA
>Ga0066850_10000076_pt1 | contig 49041 bp, 40 predicted proteins | sample ETNtaG_4_FD_67282 | JGI IMG/M metagenome (GOLD analysis project Ga0066850, IMG submission 67282) | Marine microbial and viral communities from oxygen minimum zone, Eastern Pacific Ocean - ETNP201406SV67 | ecosystem: Environmental > Aquatic > Marine > Oceanic | place: Pacific Ocean: Eastern... | reverse complement strand
GGAATTTGCTGCTCCGAGAAGGAGCAAGGTCACCAAGGCTTCGGATCTGGTAACTATCGACGACGAAGTTGACGAGCAGCCTGATGAAGGTATCGAAGAGATGGGGGACCAACCAACCCTCGTAACGTTGTCGACGTCCGGACTCTTGGGGCGGCGTTCACTTGATCAAGAGTTCAATGTGAAACCCGGGCGCCATGACGTGGTCGCCGAGAGCCTCGAGACGACTGTATTCGCTGGCGTATCAGCGGTAACTGACCAGGGCCGTGTTCTAACCGTCCGGGCCCGCGAAGTACCCGAAATGGTTAGAGGAAGCCGCGGCGCCTCGGTTACTGAGATGTTTTCCCTTAGTAGGGGCGAAAAGGTCGTCGGTCTAATCGGCGAAGCAGCCGATCCGATAATTTTGATGACCCGAAAAGGAATCGCCAAACGCGTCGAGTCAGATGCTCTGAAACGCTTGAGATCAGGTACGTCCGCCATAAACCTGAAAAGCGATGATCGCGTGATCGCAGCATTTGCGGCCAGCGACGATAGCGAGGTGGTGGTGGTTGCCTCTGACGGTCAGGCGTTACGCACTCCGGCTAACGGAATCTCGATTCAAGGACCTGCAGCAGCTGGAGTTGTTGGGATGAAGTTAAAACCCGGTTCAACTCTGATCGCAGCTGGGATTGTGGAGTTCGGAACGGCAGTGGTAATTGTCAGTGATGAGGGTGCAATAAAGGCCACAGATGTAGCGGAAATCCCCAGCAAAGGGCGAGCTACAGGAGGTGTTCGTACCGTCAAATGGCGAGACTTTGAGACTACGGCTGCGTTTGCCTGGGTTGGACGGAACCAGCAACTTGCAGCCGTTGTGGCCGACCGCCTTGATGACAAGAAAACTGAGAACACGCCAATGCCATTGTCCGTGGAACTCACCCGCCGGGATGGATTGACCACCAACCTCGAAGATCGAATCCTGTTAGTAGGGGAGTACCGCTTGTAATGGCATCGGCGACTAAAGGAAATAGGGCCAAACAAAGCGCCGGAAGTTACGACGCCGAACACATAGAAATTCTCGAGGGCCTTGAGGCTGTCCGAAAGCGGCCGGGCATGTATATCGGCGGCACGGGCTCTGGCGGCTTGACGCATCTCTTATGGGAAATTATCGACAATGGCGTCGATGAAGCCGCAGCGGGCCATGCAAAGGTAGTAGAGGTTATTTTTCACCCGGATGGGTCCTACGAAGTCACTGACGATGGGCGAGGGATTCCGGTCGAAAAAAAGGACGGGGACATTACCGCTCTTGAAGTCGTCTTTACTGAGCTGCATGCCGGAGGAAAATTTGGGAACGGCGCTTATGGGGCCTCGGGTGGACTTCATGGGGTTGGGGCATCAGTGGTGAACGCTTTGTCGGACCGCATGGAGGTTGAAGTCGACCGCAAGAGCACTACCCACCGATTGGATTTCAAGGACCAAACAGCGGGACACCTGGCCCGAAACGGCAGGTTCACGCCAGGTCATGCGCTGAAGAGGATCGGAAAAGTGCCCTCGAGTCGAACAGGCACCAGGGTTCGCTTCTGGCCCGATAGCGACATTTTCGATCCGGACGCGTCAATTGACTACGACGAAGTTCGAGAGCGTTTGGGTCAGGTCTGTTTCTTAGTGCCAGGGTTAAAGATTCGACTTGCTGATAAACGTAAGGGCTCTAAACGTCCGACCGAAGAGTTCGTTTCCAAAGGGGGCTTATCGGATTATGTAGACTTCCTATCTGGAGAAACTCAACCTGTCACTGGCTTGATAAGAGTGGAGGGTGTCGCTGAGTTCTTGGAAAAGGTACCGGTCGACGGAAAGCTGACCGAAGTAACGCGCGAGTGTCAGGTCGACATTGCCCTTAGGTGGGTACAAAACTACGAAACTCGGATCGTCAGCTTCGTTAATACGATTCCTACACCTGACGGCGGCACGCATGTCGCAGGATTTGAACGTTCCCTCACCACATCGGTAAACCAGGCAATCACCGCAGCTGATCCAAGAAAACTTCGGAAGCTTAAAGACAATGCCAAAGTACAAAAAGAGGATGCTCAGGAAGGCCTAATTGCAGTGGTTCGCGCCGTATTTCCTGAACCGCAGTTCCGGGGTCAAACTAAACGTGAATTGGGGACTCCCGAAATCCAACGGATCGTTGGCGGCATTGCCCGCGATGGCCTCAAAGAGTGGTTTGACGGATCCGCTAAAGGTTCGAAGAAGGTTCACGTCAAGGCAATTCTCGACAAGGTAGCTGACGCAATAGTCAATCGAGTCAGCACCAAACAAGCTTTGGACAACCGGCGAAAGGCAGCCCAACTCGGTAACAATGGGTTGCCGGACAAATTGTCAGATTGTCGTCTACATCCAGACGGCGAATTGCTAATAGTTGAAGGCGATTCAGCAGCCGGACCCGCAAAGCGGGCCCGTGACAGCGCCTGGCAAGCGGTGCTTCCCCTGCGCGGGAAGGTGGTTAACGCCGGTAAAGGAACAAAGAAGGCAGTCCTCGATAATGCAGAAGCCACGGCTTTATTCACGGCGGTCGGAGCGGGATCTGGCCCCGAGTTCGATCTAACAACTCGGCGTTACGAGCGTGTCATCCTTCTAGCTGACGCGGATGTGGACGGGAGTCACATCAGATGCTTAGTCCTGACTTTGATTTATCACTACATGCGACCGCTCCTCGAAAATGGTCACATATACGCTGCTCAGCCACCTACGCACGCGCTTGTTCTGGGACAAGATAAAGAATTCATTTACTCCGAAGAAGAGCTAAATGAACGAATCGCTGAGTTGAAGAAACAAAACAGGCGGTATCGGGTTACACGGTTCAAAGGGCTCGGTGAGATGGATGACGATGAGCTCTTAGAAACCACGCTTGACCCTGAAACTCGCGTGCTCCGGCGAATAACGCTTGACGATGCCAAGAAGGCGGAAAAAGCATTCACAGTAATGATGGGTGCCCCTGTAGAGCCGCGTAAAGACTTCATCGTCAAACACAGTAAGGATTATGGCCACGCCCTAGACGTTTAGAGCCTAAAACGAACATAACGTACATTATGTAACGTAGGGTAGATTAACGCCATTTTCGAAGTATTTCCATGGGTTTTCTAACTGGTCCCCGTTTGCAGGCGACTTGGTCGCGAAGGAATGATCTAAGCGACTATTTCGTTAATGACTCGACCCAACGGCTTCACATCGTTCATAGCGTTTCGAGCTTGCATCGAGGTGTCTCCCCATGCATTAGCTGCCGCAGCCAGTAGGTCATCAACCGAATCCGCGAACGTCATGATCAGTCCCGTCCACGGGGCGACGCCATTAGCTATTGCCCGGGCGGTCATCAACCCGTTGGCTCCCTCCTTCATGTGGCCCCAGCCAGTATCGATGCCATCTGCGGTGATGTTTCCACTCATATAAACCGCTGTGCCGAAGCCGCTTGAGGGCCTCGTCTCGCCTCTTTCGGCCACGACTTCCAGGATGCTGCGCCGTACGACCGATACTCCACAGTCACCCATCATTTGCACCATCTGGCTGTCACTGTTGATGGCGTTAGAGCCTGCGATAGCGGCGTCTACTGATTCCCACTCAAAGGAAACACCACATAGCCCGGCTGCTTCTCCCCCCATAATTATTTTAGCGATCGATGTGTGCGAACAGCCCATATCGAGAACACGCTGTTTCGCGAAGCTATTACTCCCTTCGACAAAGCCATTGAGATCTTGGACAGACGTAACTGCGATAGTCATAACCGACATGGTTCACCGGGTTCCTAAAATTAAATTCCCCACCGAATGTCAGGAAGTTGCTTGAGATTAGCTGAGGAAGACTTCACGGACTCGCCAAAGTTTCCCTTGGGAACGGCACCTTCTCGGGCACGCAGGTATGTGTCGTTGTAGCGTTGGGGATCTAAGAAGAGAGACGAGAGATGACTAAACACGTACTTTTGGTGTTCACCAGCCCCGTCGAGGGCAGGGAGGACGCTTACAACGCTTGGTACAACGACGTGCACCTCGGTGAAGTGCTCACTGCGGATGGCTTTGTGCGGGCCCAGAGATTTAAGGCCAGCGAGATACTGCCATCCGTTACAGAGCATGACTATGTCGCTATTTACGAGATCGAGGATCTTGACCCCGGCGAAGCAATGAAATCTCTCAACGGTGCCGCCGGATCTTTTACGATGACCGATGCTATTGACCTCAAGCAATCAAAGATGATGTTGGCATCGCAGGTCAGCGACTTAGTCCAGGCTTAAGTGTCGAGGACCTTCTCATATTGTCTCATTCGATTTCCTATCGGTCTCTTCCCCCCGTTCGTTTAGGGGTTCCTCCCGCGTAACCCGTATTTCGGGCTCCGCCTTGGTTTCCGCTTTGTTTTCCACCTGAGCGCGCTTGTTTCGCCTCAATTGCGGTTCTCACGTGTTCGGGTAGGGTCTCAAGCTTCTTTTTCTTAGGTTTTGGGGATGCTTTGGATTTTTTGGGTCGAGCCACGAACAGATCTTATTTACTCAGAACTGTTGATCGGGGTTTTAACGAGCTGTTCGTTTCATCGCAGTTACGTAACCGTTTGTTACGTGAACCCCCTCGTCGCGTAATAATTTCGTTTGACGCGTCTCGTGGCCTGGAGCTAGTCGGCCTTGAGCGGTGACGATTCGCCACCAGGGGTAGCCATCGTTTTGTTGGAGAAACCGTCCGACTGCTCGTGCGCTGCGTGGGTATCCTGCCTCCTGCGCAACTTCTCCATAGCTCAAAACATCGCCTGCCTTTAGCGATGCTAAGACCTCCCCCACTGCTTCTGCAAAGGTTGGAACGGAAGCAAGTGGGTCGATGTGCACGCACAGATGTTGGCAGATGATTACGCTAGTGACGTAAGGGTTTCTGATTTCTTATTCTGGGAACCATATATCGAAGGGGGCAGGTATGGCTGACTACGACATTCACATCGCTGGCGGGACCATTGTTGATGGGACTCGGGTACCCCGTTATCAGGGTGACTTATGGATCAAAGATGGGCGGATCGCGAAGATCGGTGGTCGAGCAGACGGCGTGGCGGAGGAAGTAGTTGATGCAACTGGCAAGATTGTTGCTCCCGGGTTCGTGGATCTTCATACGCATTATGACGCCCAAATTCGATGGGATCCCTGGTGCACCATCTCTGGGTATCACGGAGTGACTTCGGTTGTCCTGGGAAATTGCGGGTTCGGGTTTGCCCCCGTCGCTGAGGACTTCCGCGAACGTTCGATGTTGACAATGACGCGCACCGAAGCGATTCCCTTTGAGTCAATGAAACAAGGGATGGATTGGGATTGGGAAACTATTCCGGAGTATCTCGACTCTCTGGATCGGACTCCAAAGGGTGTCAACGTGATTCAGTACATGCCGACTGCGTCTTTGATGACCTATGTGATGGGCCTCGAGAAAGCTAAGGCGGGAACTCCAGCTTCTGATGTAGAACGTAAAGAGATGGCCCGGCTGCTTCACGAAGGCATGGACGCGGGGCTTTGCGGCTTTTCCATTCAGCGACTTGGTCCCGACAGTGTGCAAGCGGACTTCGATGGCTCTCCGATGGTCACGGACATTATGTGTGACGACGACATCTTTAATCTCGCGCAAGTTTTGGCGGACCGAGACGAAGGGTTTATCCAAATAACCCAAGGGACAGGTGATATTCGGGCAGATATCGCATTTCTGGAGGATCTAGCGGGAGTTGCCCAGAGGCCGATACTGCATAACGTTGTGGCCCCTGCGCGTCAGGACCCTGAAGTGCACCGGCGGCCATTGCGTTGGATTGAGTCATGTCGCGAGAAGGGTCTCCCGATCTATGCACAATGTGGCACAGGGCGTGCTGGTTTTGCCTTTACGTTGGAACATTGGAATCTTTATGATGCCTCACCAGCGTGGCGGGCGGTGACTACGGGATCGAAAGATGAGAAGATTGCCAAGATGCAGGACCCCGAGTTGCGGGAGGCATTGATGGAGGAAGCCGAAGAGGCCGATAGGCGCCTCCAGGTTATTCAGGCTGGTGTCGGCGGCAATCCGCGGAGCTTGGTGATACAAGGAGTCAACCGCCAAGCTGACCTGCAGGAGTACGTCGGTAAGTCGGTCGGCGAAATTGCTGAGAAGGAAGGTAAACATCATGTTGAGGTCATGCTCGACCTTTCACTTCGCGGAGATTTAAACGTCGAATTCTTAGGACCCGACAAAGGTTCGAACGCCGATTTCATGGCCGAGATGATGACTGATTCTCCGTATGCGATACCGGGGGTCTCTGACGGTGGAGCCCACACGAAGTTCTTCACAGGTGGCGCGTATACAACGGATTTTCTCACATGGCTGGTTCGCGATGAAGGTGTTGTCACCTTGGAAGAGGCCCATTACCGGCTCTCGAACCTCCCTGCCCATGCAGCCGGTTTCCGAGACCGAGGAACTTTGCGAGAAGGTGCCGCTGCTGACGTTCTCGTGTACGACATGGAAGAACTCGAAATTCTCCCGAACTGGATTGGTGATGTCGAATATGACTTGCCGGGCGGCGAATGGAGACGGGTTCAGCGAGCCGCGGGGTACGACCGGATAATTGTCAATGGTGAAACTACATTTCAATCCGGGGAGTGCACGGGCGCAACGCCAGGCAAATTGTTGCGGCACGGCAGGGGTTAAGGGTCGCTCCCCCATTAGTCCTTGGCTGGTGAATCCCAGTCTTGGAAATCGCGGTCCTCTATCGCCGAGAGGATATCTAACGCTGCTGCAGCGCCGTCTCCGGCAGAAATTATCGCTTGGCTTCGGGTTGGGCGAGCGCTGCGTCCGATCACATAAACATTTGGAAGAGATGTGCGGCCGTTGCGGTCAACGGGAACTACCTCGTCTTCTCCCGAGGTGATTTGGATGCCTAATGAATTGGCAATTGGCATCTGCTTTCCTTCGCCCAAGATCAGAAAGTCAGTAGCGTGTTGGTTGTCGGCGGTAGCTACGTGGATATTTCCGTTTTGTATTTCCACGCTTATGACCTCTTGATTTACCAACTTGACTCCTGCATTGTGGGCCTGGGCTTTGGCTGCGATTTGAAAGTCGGTCCCGCTAATTGAGTCGATACCGAGATAGTTATTCAGTTCTGCGAAATGCATAACCGTCGCGTCAGCCCCCTATACCGTCACCGCGTGGTCAGCTCGTGCCAGAAATAGTGCAGCGCTTAGTCCTCCTGGGCCGTCGCCGACGATCGTAATTTGAGTCATGTGTTGTCTCCGCAGTTGTGTCGACCTGTTTTACCCCGTTCCGTTACTTAAAGGCCACCGTAAATTTGTTTCACCTTCGTAGAGATCGAGCAAGCGTTGGATCATCCGCCTACTCTGCTGTAGAGCCTCATGGAGAAGGTAGAACCGTATGAACACGTACACGCCACCGAAAGAAGTGGATTTCCATTTCGATGTCATGTGTCCTTGGGCCTATCAAACTTCTTTGTGGATGCGAGACGTTCGCGACCAACTCGACCTAAAGGTGAACTGGAAATTCTTCAGTCTCGAAGAAGTGAACCTTCGCGAGGGCAAGAAACATCCGTGGGAGCGAGAGTGGAGTTATGGATGGTCAATGATGCGCATTGGTGTGGTGCTACGCAGGCAGGACATGGATCTTCTTGACAAGTGGTATGCCGTGGCTGGTCGGGCTTTACACGTTGACGGGAACCGCCCACATAACCCCGATGTGGCCCGTCACTTATTGGAACAAATTGGTGCTGATCCCGGAATTGTTGAGGAATCGATAAACGATCTATCGACCCACGATGAGATCAAAGCCGAACATGATCGCGTTGTTGGTACCGGTGGTTTTGGTGTCCCGACTCTCTTTTTCCCGGACGGCCAAGCATTTTTTGGTCCCGTTCTGTTGGACCCGCCACAAGGAGAACCTGCGCTCCGGTTATGGAACGCCATTACTGCTTGGCTGGAATTCCCGCACCTATATGAAATTCAACGGCCGAAACAGCCTTCTGACGAACGAATAATCTACGAGACATTTAAGCCCTATCTCGAAGCTCGAGACTGGGTGAGCATTAACCGGGGTAAGGAAGTTGGGTTCGAGCCTGCCGAGTGACTCCAATCAGGTACTTGCCTCATCTTCGTCATCACCAACCATCTCTGCGGCGGCTGCAAGAGCGGATGCGAGAGTAACGCTGCGTTGATACACAGCGTCAAAGTAATGCTCTGCGAGTTCTTCTTGGCCGTTTAACGGTGGTTCCCCGAGGCTGCGTATGACAGCGGCTGCGTCTTCGGTGATCTGTATTTTCGGGGGCCCGGACGGTAAGCCTCCTGGGCCATGCCAGAAGTCTTTCGTTGCCTTCTCTGTTTCAGAGGTAGGCCCTGTTTCGCCGAGGCGCCTAGTTCTAGAGTTCCGACGTCTTTTACTCATGGTTCCTCCCCGACTGAGGCATCCTGAAGAATGTCATCAGGATCATCAGCTAGCAGCGCCTCTTGGTCTAATCCGAGAGCTGAACGTAACTGTTCGGCGTCTAGGTCACCCAGGGAACTCGATTTAGGTAAAACCATGTCGGCTATGCGTCTTTTACCTTGGACTACTTCCTCTACGCGCTCATCAACGGTTCCTGGACATACAAGGCGGTGGCAAATCACAGTCTTGGTCTGTCCGATGCGCCACACGCGGTCGCGAGCCTGGTCCTCAACAGCTGGGTTCCACCACCGGTCGTACAGGACCACGTGACTTGCGGCGGTTAGGTTAAGCCCGGTTCCACCGGCCTTGAGGGAGAGCACCATAGCGCCAGCTCCTTCGCCACTTTGAAATGTGTCGACTAAACGGTCTCGTGTGCCTCGGGCGAGACCACCGTGGTAACACTCGATGTCTATGCCTGTTCGACTGGTTAAGTACTTGGAGAGGCGTTCACCCCAGGTAGCGAAGTGTGTGAAAATCAGAATTCTTTCATCAGCTGCAAATACAGCGTCAACTATTTCGTTCAACCGTGTCAGCTTGCCGCTTCGACCTTCGAGGTCCAGGTTGGTGTCTTCCTTGTCGTAGTTGAGTGGGTGGTTGCAGATCTGTTTGAGGGCGGTGATCGCCGCAAGGACAAGTCCTTTTTGTTGGCTGGTGTTTTGTTCGCTTTCAGCGGTATCCCGAACCAGTTTGTCCAACACTGCTTGGTACAAGCCAATTTGTTCGGGTGTCATGGTGCACTGAGCTAATTCATCAATGCGATCGGGTAGTTCCGCAGCGATCAGAGGCTCCGCTTTGGTTCTTCGGAATACGAGAACACCATTAAGCGCGTGGAGCGCGGATTCTGCTGCTCCTTGTGCGTCTCCGACCTGATTGAGTTGGTCGATGAACGACGTCCGCCCGCCCACTAAACCGGGGTTGCAGAAATCCATAATTGCCCACAGATCTCCGAGACCGTTTTCGATGGGGGTACCGGTTAACGCTAGACGGGTCCGAGCCGTTAGCTTTCGAAGTTCTTTAGCGGTGGCGCTTCGGTGGTTCTTTATCACCTGAGCCTCATCCAAAACGACTCGGTCCCAATGGAGGTTGCTTAGGTCTTCTATGTCGCGTACAGCGGTGCCGTAGGTTGTGATCACTAAGTCTGCGGAGCGTAATTTGCTCTTGAGGTTTGCGCCGGTGGCGCGCGATGGGCCGTGGTGTACGAGGATTTTGATGTTTGGCGTGAAGCGCTTTGCTTCAGCGGCCCAGTTACCCACAACCGCTGGCGGGGCAACCACTAAAGCGGGGGCCTCACTTGGGTCGGCTCCGATGCGGGCCAAAATGGTGGGAGTCTTCCCGAGGCCCATATCGAGAGCAAGGCAGCCACCTAGGCCTGCATTGTCGAGGAATTGAAGCCAACCAACCGCTTCTGCTTGGTAGCTGCGTAGCTCGCCGGTGAAGCCTTCGGGTTGAACCTCAGGGTCGGAGTCGACGCTCGCGGCAGCGCGAAGCAGGTCGCTGGCCCAACCCTTGCCTCCTAGAGTCACTCCCCCGCTAACACCACTGCCTTCCAAGCCCAGTGCGTGGCGAAGCATTTGTGCGCCAGTTAGTTCTGTGGTGTCAGCTCGTTCGGCAAGCGCAGCGGCGGCTTCAACTAGATCCGCCTTCTCTAGGGCGACCCACCTCCCTCGAGATTGAACTAATGGCTTTTTTTGCATGGCGAGCTTCTGAATTTCCGCTGCAGTTAGTTCGACCTCCCCAAAGACTGCGCTCCAGCTGACGGCGGTGAGTTGCTGTGCGCCGACAAGGGTGTCAGCGTCTTCGGCTGTGAGGCGGAGCTGCGCGACTTGCCGGCGTCGAGATAGCGCTGGAACTCGAACGTCGAATCCCGCTGATTCCAGTGCGGGGCCAGTGCTAGACATCAACTCCCAGGCTTCGTCTTGATCGAGAAGAACTTCACCCTGTCGTCGGCCACCAGGCCTCTTTAAGGCCGGGACCATACGCTCGAGCCGGGTGTATTGGCCTTTAACTTCTGTGCGTCGGGTATTGGAGCCGCTAACCATGGCGACCTCGACTGGGTCTAAAGAATTTTCAGGCCCCGGTGATAGGACCCGAAGCTGCCAGGCTCCGGTTTCATCAGGTTCATCGAGTTGGACGATTAGGGCATATTTTGCAACCGCTGTGACTGGTCGGGCCCACTGCTCTAGCTTTCGGGCCAAGTCCGATCCATTGTCTGCTGCTGCAGAAAATGGTCGGCCACTCAAGTTAGCGAGGAATGTTTCGGCCACTTCACTCTTGGTTCGAGGATCTGGCGGTGGTGCTGGCACTTCAAGCCTGCCTGCTGCATTTGCCACGATTGCGTTAACCATTCCAGTTAGAGCGGACTGAACAACAGCCCGAGCGTCAGGTCCCGGGTCGGCTGCACTCACGGTGCCCGGAAGGGAGTTGGCGAATGCTTCGAGTCGCCTTTTGCTAATGATGCCAGGCATCCATTGAACGATGAATTCCCCTTTGTTGTTTTTGTTGCGCTTATTTCGTCGTTTTCTGATTCGTTGCAGCTTTGGGACGGTCCGGCCTTGAGCCACGAGCCCAACCGCTGCCGCAGCAACCAAGCTCAACCATCGAGCACTAGCTGCTATTTGGTTTATGTTTGCTTCACTACCGGGTTCGACGTACTGGCCGGGATTCTCTGGCTGAGAGGTGTCCTCAGATGAGGGGAGATGGTCGAGATCCGCGCCGCCATCCTCCGGTGAAGGGGCCGAAGTTTGTTCTGTCCATGGTTGGGTAGCTAGAGCTGCGAGCCAGCCGAGAATATCGCCCACTTGTGCGCTCAATGCAGGTGCAGTCATTCCATTGGGCAGAACAATGTTGCGGTAATCCTCCCAGGCACTCTCAGGGGCTCCAGCATCAACGAGACGATTGAGTACCTGCTCAGAGGAGTCGGGTTCGTTGAAGGCCCCGGATGCCCAGGCAACAACCTTTCCTGAGGTCCATGATAATTGCAATGCGACGGGCTCGGTCACGACGTCCTCAGGAATGACTTGTGTAGTCTCTTCGGCCTCGTCAAGGTTGTAGGCCTCGCCAGTTGCACGTTCGAAGGCATCTGTTAGCAGCGCGAATTCGCTTTCGAAGTCGTTGATGATCTGGTTTCGCTGTGGGCCTTTGATCCGTCGAATCGATTGGAGTGTGTCTTCTGATTCTTCGATCATGTCGGACAGCACATTCCGCCAGCGGACCTGATCGGAGCTGAGTTCGGCAATTATCGCTGGTGTGGCTAGACCATCAGCTTCGAGACGAGCACGTTCTTCTATTTGGTCCCACGACATTGCCGCCAAAAGCGATGACGACGGATCCGTGGTGTCCGGATTATCAGGTTCCGTTGTGGAATTAGTTGCGACCATTTCGTTCTTCTTATCTACACAAAATGTTGTGGACTCTTCGTTACATGCAGCCATCAGGCCGCACGGGAGGTCCTATTTGCACGCCGAACTGAACGCCCACTAATGCAACAAGTAACGCATCGGTGTCTTTAGTTCAAAGTGCTGTTCGTCACCACCTGTGTCCCTGGTGTGACTAACGGTCTTACATGGTAGCTGTCTTTCGTGCATTCCACCACTAAAAGACAGCAATAAGGGTTTGCAATCGTCGTAGGGAACCGCTGATGGTGCCCTATCGTGGAGCCATGCGCTGGTCTGCTGCTTTCATACCAACCCTTCGAGATGCGCCGGCTGACGCTGAGGCAGCTAGCCATAAGCTTTTAGTGCGTGGCGGGTTCATTCGTCAGTTACATGCTGGCCATTACAGCCTGCTTCCGCTGGGCTTGCGTGTTCACGAAAAGGTGGCTCAGGTAGTCAGGGAGGAAATTAACGCCATAGGCGGACAGGAATTTTTGTTGCCTGCCATGCACCCTGCATCCCTTTGGAAGCAGAGTGGCCGTTGGGAAGTTATGGGTGATGAAATGTTCCGACTCCAAGATCGCAGCGGCGCGGACTTGGCTCTGGGAATGACTCATGAAGAGGTTTTCTCTCACATCGCAACGTCGTTGCATTCATACAAAGAACTTCCTCAGCTTTGGTATCAGATCCAAATGAAGTTTCGTGATGAGCCTCGACCGAAGAGCGGTTTGCTACGAGTGCGAGAGTTCGCAATGAAAGATTCGTACAGTTTCGACCTTAACGATGACGGCCTAGACAAAGCTTTCGATGCACACCACGGCGCATACACAAGGATCTTCGATCGATTGGGTCTCAAAGCGATGCCAGTGCAAGCGTCATCGGGCGCGATGGGGGGCTCTGCCAGCATCGAGTTCATGGTGGCTTCACCAGCAGGTGAAGATGATGTTTTGATCTGTGGTTCTTGTGGTTATCGCGCCAACGTTGAGCGTGGTACTTCGAAATTGGAGCCAGTGCCTGGTGCATCGGACGGCGATATTGCTGAACGTTTCCCGACGCCGGGGGTTCGGACAATAGCGGAACTTGAAAATGTCGATGGTGGAGAAGTAGCTATCAATCAGATAAAGACCATGGTCATGGTGTTAGACGATGATGTGGTGTTGGCGTTGCTTCGTGGGGACCATCAGCTGAACTTACAAAAACTGCAGGATAATTCTGGGGCGGTGGATATACGGCCAGCAACGGCTGAGGAAACCTATGCCTCACTCGGGGCGCACCCTGGAAGCTTGGGAGCAGTCGGCGTTACTGGACTTAAGGTTTTCGGGGATTTGGCGCTCGAAGGTAGGACGGGGATGGTCACCGGCGCTAATGAAGATGACTGGCATCTCCGCGGAGTCTCGATGGAACGTGATGTTCTTGTCGATAGCTGGGTGGATATCAGAGAAGTTCAAAGTGGCGAGGCTTGTGTCGACTGCGGATCTGCTTTGGAGATTGTTCGCTGCATAGAAGCGGGCCATATTTTTAAGCTCGGCAGAAAATACGCCGAAGCGATGGGCATCTCGGTCCTGGACGCTGATGGTAAAGCTCAAATTCCCACGATGGGCAGCTACGGGATCGGAATTGGTCGGGCAGTTGCGGCAGTAGCCGAAAATCATCATGACGATGCAGGGCTATGTTGGCCAATGGCTGTCGCTCCTTATCACATTCTGGTAACGGTTCTGGATGTCGACGATCCACAAGCAATGGCTCTGGCTGCGGATGCTGAAGAAGCCTTTTCCCGGGCTGGTCTCGATGTCCTGGTTGATGACCGACCGGCTCGGCCCGGCGTGAAGTTTGCGGACGCGGAGTTGATAGGAATTCCCTACCGACTAACGATTGGGAGTCGAAGTCTGGCTAAAGGGCAGGTCGAGTTCACTCCTCGGATGACCGGTTCTACTGAAATGATCGCGCAGGCAAATTGTATAGATGCGGTTTTAGAGGCTGTCTTGTCACCACAATGAACCATAATGCGGTACTGTTCCACGATGTGGATTCGGTTAGGCGGTCCTGCTTTGAAGGCGTCATCGTTCGCTCCGTACGGGGCTCTGGAACTCGGGTGGAGTGGCTGTAGTGACTGACGAACCCGAAGAGATCGAAGAAGTTGATCTTTCAGCCCTAAACGATGACGATCTGACTGCTCAGATGCACGATGACCTCTACGACGGTATGGCCGCTGAGATCGTCGAAGGAACTGAAATTTTGCTTTCGCGCGGTTGGTCTGCGGATCGTGTACTCGCCGAAGCGCTTGTGGAAGGCATGCGAATAGTCGGTATCGATTTTCGGGATGGCATCCTTTTTGTTCCCGAGGTCCTTCTAGCGGCGAACGCTATGAAGGCAGGAATGGCAATTCTGCGGCCATTGTTAGCCGAAACAGGAGCTGAACCGGTAGGGAAAGTTGTCCTAGGCACAGTCAAGGGTGATATTCATGACATCGGGAAGAACCTCGTTGCGATGATGCTGGAAGGTGCCGGCTTCGAAGTCATCGACTTGGGTATCAACACTGATGTCGAGGGATTTTTAGCGGCTCTGGAAGAGCATCAACCCGACATTCTTGGAATGTCTGCTTTGTTAACCACGACGATGCCCTACATGAAGGTTGTGATCGACACCCTCGTCGAACATGGACTTAGGGACGAGTACATAGTGTTAGTTGGTGGTGCCCCGTTGAACCAAGAGTTCGGAGATGCAATCGGTGCCGATGCCTATTGTCGCGATGCTGCAGTCGCCGCTGAGACCGCAACCGACTTTGTTCAGAAGAAGCGCCAAGCAACGTGACTCAGCCCACCGTTCTTATTTTGGCTTGCGGGGCACTTGCCCGTGAGATCAAAGCACTAGTAGCGGTGAATGGGATACAAAACGTCAAAGTCGAATACTTGCCGGCCTCACTTCATAACCGGCCTGAAAATATTTGTGAGCAGCTACGACACCGTTTAGAACGGGCGCAAGATTTCGATCAAGTGTTTCTCGGGTATGCAGACTGCGGAACTGGTGGAGATATAGATCGACTCTGCGCAGAATTTCAGATTAAGCGGCTGCCTGGGTCTCATTGTTACGACTTTTATCTTGGGCCCGGATCGTTTGATCGACTACATGACGAAGAACCCGGCACCTTCTACATGACTGACTACCTCGCCAAACATTTCGATCGCTTGGTCTTCGAAATCCTCGGTATAGATGACCATCCAGAGCTATTCGATCTGTACTTTACTAACTATCGCCGTGTCGTCTTCTTGACCCAGGAGAACAGTTCCGAAGCTCGTGAAGCTGCGTCTGCGGCAGCGAGACGCCTCGGGTTGCCGTTGGTCACGATTCCAACCGGCTGGGGTCAACTTGAAACCTCAATATCTCAAGTTGCCGAGTTGGAGCGTCGCCAGGAAAGGCGAAACTCTACGCAGGTGGCAATAACCCGATGACAGGACGACGCAGCCGACGAGATGGTTGGCTCACTGTGATCTTTTGGCGAGACATTCCAGCACAGGTGGTGGCTGTGCAAGGCGATCATCGGGAAGCGGCTTTACTACCCGAACGTTTTCAACAGGCAATAGACCGAGCTGCGGCCGTAGCGGGCCTGACTGAAACTAAAGCCTACGTTGATCAGTGGCGTCGGGAGGATCAGCAAATGGAAGGTGACGTTGCCTCCCAGGTGTCTGCTCATGCAGGAGACCTTGATGCCCGATACAGCGCAGAAGTTCTGGAGCAAATGGTACGAAGCGGTGGCCTACTACAGGATGATGGTGCAGCTGAAAGCTCGGCGCGTATGGTCCTCAGACACACCACGTAATTAGATATCTCTCGAGAGAAGAGTTTGATGACAGACACGGTGATTAGTTCGGCATCCAAAGAGGTAGTCATCGGTTTTGACCGCCCCTTCGTCATGATTGGTGAGCGGATCAATCCGACCGGGCGGAAGCTTTTGGCTGAAGAAATGAAAAATGGCGATTTTTCCCGCGTTGAATCTGATGCCTTGGCACAAGTCTCGGCTGGGGCCCAGATGCTGGATATCAACGCTGGAATTCCGCTTGCAGACGAGCCTGCACTTTTAGCGCAAGCTATTCGACTGGTTCAATCTGTCACTGATGTTCCGCTATCGATTGACTCCTCAATCATAGAGGCACTTGAAGCTGGCATCGATGCCTATGAAGGTAAGCCTTTGATCAACTCAGTTACGGGTGAACAAGAAGTCTTAGATCGAGTGCTGCCCTTAGTGGCCAGAAGTGGGGCCGCAGTTGTGGCTATCTCCAACGATGAAACCGGCATTAGTGAAGATCCGGATGTCCGGTTTGAAGTCGCCAAAAAAATTGTTCATGCCGCTCGAGATCACGGGATCGGGGTCGAAGATGTGATCGTGGACCCATTAGTCATGCCGATAGGAGCTATGGGAACTGCGGGACGGCAGGTCCTTCATTTAGTCCGAAGGTTGAAAGACGAATTAGGAGTCAACACAACATGTGGTGCTTCGAATGTAAGTTTCGGGTTGCCAAATCGACACATCGTAACCGGTACCTTTCTGTCAATGGCTATCGGGGCGGGCATGACCTCAGCCATCATGAATCCTCTGCATGATGAGGTTAAAGCTGCCGTTATGGGTGCGGATGTGTTGATGGGCAACGACCTTAACTGCGCAGCTTGGATTGCCGAGCACCGAGACCCAAACGCGGTGGGCTCTGCACGCGGAGCCCGCAGGAATCGCCGACGCGGCGGGTCAGACGCAACCAACTGAGACCCTTATGTCAGATGTCCATCGCATTGTCTTCACACCATCAGGTCTAGAAGTGGAGGCTGTGGAGGGCGCGTCCGTCCTCGAGGTAGCCCGAGCTGCACACATCGACCTGGATAGTGTTTGCGGCGGACGCGGAGTCTGTGGCCGTTGCCAGGTCATCCCCTCATACGGAAGCTTTTCGAAATGGGCTCTTACCTCGGCGCCAAATCACCTAAGTAACGTCGGAACCACTGAGCGGGATTACCAGGGTCGTCGCTCCTTGGAGGAAGGTTCACGGCTCGGCTGTCAGGCAAGGGTTCAGGGACCCCTCGTGATTGACGTACCAGCGGAAAGCCAACTTCACGCGCCCGTTATACGCAAGGAGATAAATCTAGAGGAATTTTCCCTAGACCCAGTGAGTTCTCTCCGTGTCATCACCCTAAGCAGCAGTAGGGCTAAGTCGGTCGGCACTGAAGCCGCCATTAGTGAGGCCCTTTATCGAGAGTGGGCTTTGGTCCCTGACTCCTACGAGGCAAAGGCTTTGACATCGATCGAGGGTTTGTCTTACATAGGTGACGCGACCGTGACCGTGCATGTTAGGCGAGCGGGAAATGGGACAACAGTGCATTCAGTTCGACAGGGTGCTGATGTCGACAATTTGGGTGTCGCCATTGACCTTGGATCCACCACAGTTGCCGCACATCTAATGGATTTGAGTAACGGGTATGTCCTAGCGAGTAGCGGAGTGATGAATCCGCAGATTCGTTTGGGCGAGGATTTAATGAGTCGAGTCAGCTACGTCATGATGAACCCTGCAGGCGCGGCCGAGTTGACCGAATTGGCCCGGGGCGCAATCTCCCAATTAATCGACTCTCTGCTCGAAGAAGTGGGCCGCCAGGTTGAAGTTATAACCGAGATCGTTCTCGTCGGAAACCCCGTGATGCATCACTCGGTCTTAGGCTTTGACATTGTGCCCTTGGGCCAAATGCCCTTCGATCTGGCTACAGATAGAGCGGTGGCCGTGCCCGCCGAAGACCTTGATTTAGCTGCGCCCAACGCGTCGGTCTATGTGCCCCCTTGCATCGCCGGTCATGTAGGCGCTGATACTGCCGCGGCGATTTTGGCCGAAGCTCCGCATAGGTCGTCTAAGCAACAACTATTAGTGGACGTCGGAACTAATGCTGAGATCGTTTTCGGCAACCAGGACCAGCTGTATGTCGCCTCCAGCCCGACTGGACCGGCGTTTGAAGGCGCACAAATCTCGCACGGCCAAAGAGCAGTTCCGGGAGCAATAGAGCGTGTCCGAATTGACAGGCACACCCTCGAACCCGAGATCAAAGTCATCGGCTGCGAGTTGTGGTCTTCCGATCCTGAATTTGGTGTAGCGATCGTAGATATGGGTGTCACTGGTATTTGTGGTTCGGGAATTATTGAGGTGGTAGCGGAGCTTTATCTGAGCGGCCTCTTGACGGCCGATGGCGTGGTCCTCGATAGTCGAGAAAAGACTGATCGGATAGTCGCTGAGGAACGAACCTTCTCTTATGTTCTGTATAGGCCAGACCCTGATCTCGACCCCACAGGAAAATCAGTCGTGATTTCCCAACCAGATGTTCGGGCGATTCAGCTTGCTAAGGCAGCTCTACGGGCGGGTATCGATTTGCTGTTGGAGCATGCAAACTGTGCTTCACCCGACGAAATTCGGCTAGCAGGGGCTTTTGGTGCCCAAATCGACCCCATCTATGCAATGGTGCTTGGGCTCATTCCGGATTGTCCCCTTGAGGGTGTTCGCGCCGTGGGGAATGCTGCTGGGAGTGGCGCTGCGAGGCTTCTCCTCTCAAAGGAAGAACGGATATCTATCCAAGAACTTGTCAACCGAGTGGAAAAGATTGAAACGGCGACAGAGGATCGTTTCCAGACGTTGTTCGTCGATGCTATGACCTTTCCTCACGCGTCTGCTGACTGCACGAATCTTCAAAAAATCGTCGAATTGCCCGTCCGTCCCCTAACGTCTAACCCTGCTAAAGGTCGTCGAAGACGACGTCCAAGTCGGAAGGAAACCTAAGGTGGCTACCCGTCGGTCAGGTGGTAGATCTGCGCGCCACGCGGCGCGAGCAGCACAATCGGAAGTTTCACAGCCCTTTCTTGAACGGAGGATTCCACCAGTAGAAGTTCTCGATGAAGCAGGGCTCGCTCAAATTGAAGAGAACGCTGAAACCATCCTGAGTGAAGTGGGTATTGCCTTTCAAGACTTCCCAGCCGCGCTGGACATGTGGCGATCGGCTGGCGCCACAGTCGAAGGAGATCTTGTTAAATTCCCTCGAGGGTTGTGTCGGCAGTTGGTCCAAGACACCGCACCTCCAATCTTCACTCAGCATGCGCGTAATTCCAACCGATCTGTGCAGATTGGGGGGAACAGCACCGTATTTGCTCCGAACTACGGGTCGCCATTCGTTACCGACCTTGATGAAGGGCGGCGATATGCAACGCTCAAAGACTTCCAAAATGTCGTGAAACTCACCTACCAACTCCCCCATCTCCACCACAGTGGAGGCACCGTTGTAGAACCGGTTGATGTGCCAGTAAACAAGCGTCACCTCGATATGGTTTATTCCCACCTGAAATTCAGCGACAAGCCGCTGATGGGTTCGGTCACCGCACCTCAACGCGCCGCAGACTCAGTGGAGTTGTGTCGTCTTGCATTTGGAGGCGATCTCGCTGACCGAACTGTCCTCACAAACTTGATCAACGCTTCTTCTCCGCTGCGTTGGGACTCGACGATGTTGGGTGCAGCGAAGGTTTACGCTGAGAATAATCAGGCTTGCATCATCTCCCCATTCATCCTTGCGGGGGCCATGTCGCCCGTGACGGTCGCTGGCCTTGCTGCGCAGGCTTTAGCTGAGGCCCTGTCGGGAATGGCTTTCTGTCAGCTGGTTCGGCCGGGGTCTCCAGTAATTTTTGGCACTTTTGCGTCATCGATGTCTATGGCAACCGGTGCCCCCACATTTGGGACTCCAGAGGGCGGGTTGGCGATCTATGTCATGGCAGCCTTAGCGAGAAGGGTTGGCGTCCCGTTCCGTTCCGGAGGCATGTTGACCGCCGCCAAAGGGCCAGATGCACAAGCTGCGTACGAATCATTGTCGACGCTGCTCCCAACAATGCAGGCGGGGGTTCACTTCGTTCTTCACGCTGCGGGATGGGTCGAAGGGGGCCTAGCGCTCAGCTACGAGAAATTATTATTAGATGCTGACCAGTTAGGCATGATGACCGTCTATGCGGATGGCGTCGACATGACTCCAAATGGTCAAGCCATGGAGGCGTTTGAGACAAACCCCCACGGCGCCCACTTCTTAGGCAATGTCCACACGTTGGCAAACTTCGAATCTGCGTTTTATAGGTCCAAACTTGCGGATAGCAACAGTTATGAACAGTGGTTCGAGGAAGGCGAGTTGAGCGCAGCTCAACGTGCTAACACCGCTTGGAAGGAGATGCTCAACGACTACCAGGCACCACCGCTGGATGAAGACGCCGATCAAGCAATGTGTGCCTATGTTGAGCGCAGGAAAGCCGAAGAGCCCGACGAGATTGGGTAGCTAACCTGCTACTACGCCAACTGTTCCAATGATGGCGAGAACGATTCCAAACAACTGTCGTTTGGTTATTGAATCGTCGTATCGGATTCGTCCTACAAGGACCGTGAACACTGGGAACAGCGAGATGCCAATTACTGTCGCAATGGGATCGAAGCGTAAGCCTTGGAAGAATGCAACGCTTGCACCGCCTGCACAAACTCCAGCAGCGACGGCGACTCCTTTGCAGCCTCGCGGAGCGATCGTTCGATTCTTAGTCAGAATCGCCAAAGGAAGCATCAGAGCAAATGCGATCACCCGTTGGCCAGCTATGGCTATCGGTCCTGATGTGGAAGCCACATCGAGAAGGACCGCTTGCCCAAAGCCGTAGCCGAGACCCGAGAGTAAGCCGAATTTGATTCCGGTCTTGGTGGACCCGGCTGGGCGTCGCCCGGCTGTTACAGCAACCAGTCCACATAACGCTACAGCGACACCCCCCAAAGAAAGTGTCGAGATTTCGATGCTGCGTACAACCGCCCACCCAAAGGGGACGAGGGTAGCAAGGACCGCTGCCAAGGGCGCAACAATGGCGGACGAGGCGCGGGTTAGGCCTAAGTAGTAACAACACAACCCCAGGGCGAACCCCGCCCCCGACAGCGCACCTAACGCCAAATCTTGTCCATTGAAAACACCTGGCCAGAAAATCAGAGAAACCAAAACTGAGATGGCTCCGAAGGCTTGCATGCTGCTGGCGCTGGTAATGGCACTCGATTGGAGGGTGACTCGTCGACCAAATAGGTCACTAAAACCAATGAGTACAGCAGCCCCAATTCCGAAAAGGGCACCGATCATGTCGGGTTGGAACGCTTCATCACGACAGCGAGGATACGCTGCGGTTGCACTTTTGGGTGACGGGGGATTTCGTGACGACAGAAGCTGACCCTCCTGGCGACGCCATTTATGATTATGTGATCGTCGGGGGCGGTTCCGCAGGCTGCGCGTTGGCTAATCGTTTGAGCACCGATAGTACGATCAAGGTCCTTCTCCTTGAGGCCGGTCGGCCTGATTACATCTGGGACCCGTTTATTCATATGCCCGCCGGGTTCTCTTTCCCAATTGGCTCGCGTTTCTATGACTGGATGTATGAAACGGAGCCAGAAGCCGGCTTAGAGGGCCGTCGGGTGTATCACGCAAGGGGCAAGGTATTAGGTGGCAGTTCCAGCATTAATGGAATGATTTTCCAACGCGGAAATCCAATGGATATGGAGCGTTGGGCTGAAGCTCCCGGTATGACCGCCTGGGATTATGCACACACACTCCCGTATTTCAAGAAAATGGAAGATTGTTTGGTGGGGGCTGACGAATGGCGAGGTGGGTCAGGGCCCCTGAAACTGGAACGCGGCCCTGCTGACGGCCCGCTTTTCGAAGCTTTCTTTACTGCCTGCGAACAGGCTGGTTACCCGATGACGGCTGACGTCAACGGGTATATGCAAGAGGGCTTCGCAGCGTTCGACCGAAATGTGTTTAGGGGACGAAGATTGAGCGCATCTAGGGCATACCTCTACCCGGTTGCAGATCGGCCAAATTTACGAATAAAGACCCGTTCTCAGACGACTCGAATCCTGATCGAGCAGGAAAGAGCGGTCGGAGTCGAGACGGTAGAGCGACGACCCTTTGGCGGTAGGGTTCGACAGAATCGATACATGGCTCGCGAAGTAATTTGTTGCGCAGGAGCGATCAACACTCCTCAGCTGTTGCAAATCTCCGGTGTCGGTCCGGTTGAAACTTTGGAGCAAGCGCAAATACCAGTACTCGTGGATTTGCCTGGTGTCGGAGAGAACCTTCAGGACCATTTAGAGGTCTATATCCAACATGCAGCGCTTCAACCAATCACTCAGCAGCCGAATCTCGCTCTTTGGCGCCGGCCGTGGATCGGGCTCCAGTGGCTGTTTCGGCGCGGCCCCGCAGCAACGAACCACTTTGAAGCTGGCGGATTTATTCGAACTGGAACTAGGGCTCGCTACCCAAATGTAATGTTGCATTTTTTGCCGTTAGCCGTCCGGTACGACGGTGCTATTGCAGACGCTCGACATGGGTACCAGGTGCACGTGGGACCAATGCATGCTGAATCTCGCGGCTCGGTGAAGGTGAACTCATCGGACCCGTTCGAAAAACCGTCGATTCGCTTCAACTACCTCGATACAGACAGAGACCGATGCGATTGGGTAGACGCTGTCAGAGCGGCGAGAGAAATACTGAACCAGGAAGCATTTACTGGTATCACCGGTGGTGAACTTTCACCAGGTCGAGGTGTGGCGTCTGATGAAGAAATCTTGAACTGGGTGAAATGCGATGCTGAAACAGCGCTCCATCCCTGCGGGACTGCCAAAATGGGATGCGGCGAGGATGCAGTAGTAGACCCTATGAGCATGGAGGTCTACGGAGTTAAAGGCTTGCGTGTCGTCGATGCGTCCGTAATGCCGTTAATAACCAACGGAAACATTTATGCACCGACGATGATGGTCGCAGAGAAGGCTGCTGACCTTATTTTAGGTAACACGCCGTTGGCTCCGGCTCGACCGAATTATTACTCGGACTGAACCGATATTCCCGTTAATGCCGTCTTCGGTAAAGCATGGCCGCAACCATCCGCGAAGAACGTGAGGGAAACGGTTGGAACGGGGTCTGATCGTCCACTTCAGGAGCTTCGTGGAAGTAGATCCGGAAGATGAGATACAGCGTCATTGCGACAAAGGCAGATAACGGAACATAGAAATAGACCCTCAAGGATTTACTTAGGAGCAGTCCGGTTGTCAACGGTCCTATGAATGAACCGATTCCATGGACCCGAACTAACAAGGCCGCTGAAGCGGTTCTTTGTTCAGCCTCAAGCCAGTCGTTGCTATAGGCGATTGTGATGGAGTAGATGGGCCAAACGAGACCGCCCATTAGCACCAGGCAGACAAGGGATGCTGCGTCAGTGCCGTCGAGGAACGTAAGAATGAAGCAAAGGAATACAGCTCCCAGACTTGCAAAAACCAGCACTCCTCGACGGGGAAGGCGGTCAGATAGTCGGCCAAGGGGAATCTGAAACAGCAAAGATCCGATTAGAGGGGCTCCAACGAAGTTCGCTACTTGAATTGGACTCCACCCTTGATACGCGCCGTAGATAGGTCCGATGCCGACCAAAGATCCAATGGCTATGCCGGTAAGACCACACATCACTAAGCCAGTTGGAATGATGGAGTAAAGAACTTTGAAAGTGATGGGTTCGGGAATCGTTGCAGGGAGGACGGACCGGCGAGAGAGCGCAATCGGAACCAATGACATCGAAACCATCACAGACGCAACAGCGAATAACGTAAATCCTGAAGTATTGGCGAACCCGATGGAATATTGGCCGATCATCGTGGCAGAAATCGCAATGACCATGTACGTGCTCAGCAACCGGCCACGGTTGTTGTTTGTGGCGACGTCATTGAGCCAGGATTCTGCAACGACGTAGAGAGAGGCTATGCAAACTCCAAACATAATTCGGCCGATTCCCCATGTAATCGGGTTGACCCACATTCCTTGAAGGAGGACGACACTTGATGCGGTAGAGGCGAGACCGGCAAAGGTGCGAATGTGGCCGACTCCTGACAGCAGCTTGCCGACGTAGCGGGTGCCAAGTACAAATCCTGCGTAATAGGCGGTCATTACTAGTGACGCGGCTACGGGGTCGAATCCTGCGTCTTCGGCCCGCAGACTGAGAAGTGGTCGTTGTAAGCCGACCCCAGCCTGCAAAAGGGCTATTCCCAGAAAGAGAGACCAAGCGTTAAGAGATGTGCGCGATGTGGTCACTAAGAATCTTTCGGGTGCATTTCAGCTGGTTTGGGGAGGGAAAGTATGCCTGTTGGCTTGGCGTTATGAAACATCGGAAACGTATTGGTCGAGCTAACCAGAAGAGAGGGACCGTCGGGTTGGGGGCTGTACGTATTGCCAGCCAAATCGACCCTTAATGCACAGGTGTCCTGATGTCACTGAGTGATCGGCAGGTGAGGTCACTTTGAATATCTTGTTGTCTTGGGTGTGTAACTCCAGGGTGCAGCCAACTCCGCAGTATGAGCAGATTGTCTGAGTGGAGTTGTGACGCTCGGGGTTCCAATCGGAGGCCTCACGAAGGTCAAATTCGGTTTTAAATTGCAGCGCATTGGTCGGGCAAACGCCAACACAGTTGCCGCAGTAGACGCATGCTGACTCTGGTAATGGCGTATCGAACTCTGTCGATACACGGGTGTCAAAGCCGCGACCTGCCATTGATATGGCGAAGGTGAACTGGGCGTCGTCACCGCATGCTTCAACGCATTTGTAACAGAGAACACATCGGTCATATGCCCTGACGAAGAGGTCATCTTCGATCTTTGTATCGTCTTGCATTTGGTTGGGCTCTGTATATCTGGATGAGTCCGCATGATAACGAAGGAGCAATTCTTGAAGTTCAGCGCTTTGAGTTAGATCATTGGTGGTGTCGAGAAATTCGAGAACCATTTTGCGATTTAGGACCACCCGCTCGCTCTCGGTATGGATCACTGATCCTTGCTCGCATTCCCGAGAACAGGCCGGCACGAGAGTTCGGGACCCTTCGAGTTCGACTACGCAGAGGCGGCAAGCGTTGACCGGCGTGAGGTTGGAGGCCCAACACAATGTGGGTATTTCGATGCCAACCGATTTGGCGGCGTCAAGAATGCTGGTTCCAGGGGCTACATCTACAGATTGACCATTTATTGTTACGGCGATTTCGGTTGGCTGGGGCGGCATCATGAGGTCCTTTTGTCTAAGAGACCGAGTTTGACTGCCGACTGGACAGCTGAAGCGGCGGTCTGGCCGAGACCGCAAATTGAAGAGTCGGTCATCACGGTTGCGATGTCATCTAGCAGGCCAAGGTTGGCGTCTTCAGGTTTGTTGGACCCAATCTGTAGGAGGAGTTCGTGTTGTCTGACTGTCCCGATTCTGCATGGCACGCACTGCCCGCACGACTCATCGCGAAAAAATTGGGCCAACCTGCGGACGACTGCCGACAGGTCTGCGTTGGTTGAAAAGACCATCACCGCCCCTGAGCCAAGGGTCAGATTATTGGCGTTCGCGTCCTCGAAGCTAAGGGCGAGATCTAGATGGTCTGGGCCGACGAAAGATCCAGCAGCTCCCCCAAGGAGAATTGCCTGCAGGTCTCCCCGAACACCCCCGGCCTCTGTTATCAATTCTCCAAGTGTGATTCCGAAGCCTGCCTCATAAAGTCCAGGTTTCGAAATGTCGCCTGAAAGACAGAAGAGTTTGGTGCCAGGTGATTCATGGGTTCCCGCTGATCGGTACTCGTCTACCCCATGGTTGATGATTTCCAAGACGTTGAGAAAGGTTTCAGGGTTGTTGACGATAGTTGGTCGGCCGAATAGCCCGCTGTCAGTCGGGTATGGCGGCTTACTTCGTGGCTCACCGCGGAAGCCCTCAATTGAGTTGAAAAGGGATGTCTCCTCGCCGCAGATATAGGCGCCTGCTCCTTGGCGAATTTCCAGGTCAAAGGTAAATGGGGTTCCAGCGATTTCGGTACCGAGTAGTTGAGCTTCATAAGCGTGGTTGATGGCGAGGCTAAAACGGCTAGCGGCTGTGGTGTACTCACCGCGAATATAGATCCATCCCTTGCGACACCCGGCTGAAATTCCAGCGATGGTCATAGCTTCGATTAAGGCGAATGGATCGTTTTCGAGGATCATCCGGTCTTTGAAGGTCCCGGGTTCACTTTCGTCGGCGTTGGCGACTACGTATTTCGGTCCTTCTTGATGATTCGCGACGGACCTCCACTTCACGCCAGTGGGGAATGCTGCGCCTCCCCGCCCGGTTAAGCCTGATTCAGTCAACATTTCTATGACCCGGGCGCCACCCAGCTGGATAGCAGTCTGGAAAGCTTTGTAGCCGCCTAGTTTCTTGTAGGCCTCCAAGTCCGTCGGGTCCTGTCTGCCGAACCGCCGAAGAAGTCGATTATGTTCAGTGGACTGAAACTGCAGTGACTGATCCGTTGTCGCTGTTGCGTCTTCGCCTTCTGACCCTCTGATTTGAACAAATGATGCTGGAGGGCGTTCACACTGGCCGAGGCAGGGGCTTTCATGGACTTTGTGACCTTTTGAACGCAGCTCTTCGATATAGGCAGCCGAGCCATTGGTTGCACAAATTGGGTCGACGCATACGTGATGCAGTGGCCCCTGGCTTGCTGGTGCCTCTAGCTGGAACAAATCATAGAAAGAGGCCACACCGTAGGCTTCAGCGGCCGGAACCTGAAGGCTTTCAGCGAGGTAATTTAAGCCCCCCGGAGAGATCCAGCCTTTCACGTTCTGTAGGCGATGGAGGCCTGGTAGGAGCAGATGACGCGCTGCGGCGGCTCGATCTAAGCCGCCAGTGACCCAGCGTTGGTCTTCCTGCCTCACGGGGGGGTCGGCGACCAGATCATCAACAGCGTTCCGTTCGTCGAAATCCGGCGCTGAATTGTTGTATTTGAGGTCAGCCATGCCGGTAACCAGTCGTCAATTTGTCGATTCTGATTGAAGCAGCCTTAAACTCTGCGGTTCCACTTTTGGGGTCCCATTCATCGTTGGTTAGTAGGTTCAGGTCAATGAGTTCTGGAAAGTGGAAGGTTGTGAATGCTAAGCCTGCTGTCTGGTCAAGTTTGATGTCTATTTCCATTTCCACGCTTCCTCGTGGGGAAGATACGCGAACTAATTCACCTTGTGTGACGCCGAGTGATGTCGCATCTCGTTGGCTGATTTGGAGCCGTTCACCAGTCCTAATAGGCGAACGGTAACCCCGTGATTGAACGCCTGTGTTGTAAGAATCCAAGGCGCGCCCGGTTGTGAGCCGAATTGGAAAGTCATCCGTCAATTGCTCTTTGGGCCCTTGATGGTCGGTGATGGAAAATGGTGCGCGGCCATTACCCCCGAGATCATCCTCCCAGAGCCAACCGTGAAGAAATGGTGTTCCTGGATGCTCTAGATCGGGGCACGGCCATTGAAGGCCTTGGTTTTCGTCAAGTCGTTCGTAGGTCATCCCGGCATGCATGGGCGAGAGTGAACGCAACTCATCCCATAAAGCTTCAGGAGTTTGACTTGACCAACCAGCGCCGAGGCGTCGAGCTAGGTCGCCGATAATGGTGTGGTCGTGTCGCGTTCCCGCTGGACCTTGTACGGCGGGTCTAACGCGCTGAACGCGACGTTCACTTGATGTCACGGTTCCCTCGGATTCGGCCCAGCCGACCGTGGCGGGTAGAACTACATCAGCAAGTTCGGCGGTTCTGGTGAGGAAAATATCCTGGACTACTAAAACATCGAGAGCCGCCAACAATTTGCGGGTATGACTGACATCGGCTTCGGAATCTGCGGGGTTCTCCCCTATTACGTAGAGTCCTTTGATCTCACCCTTCGCCATTGCTTCAAACATGAGAGTCAGGTGAAGTCCTGGTTTCGGGTTGAGAGGGACACCGTATGCATTGGAGAATTTCTGCCTCGCCGTATCGTCGGCCACGTCTTGAAAGCCCGGAAGTTTGTTCGGAAGGGCACCCATATCTCCTCCCCCTTGCACGTTGTTTTGGCCGCGTAGTGGGACGAGCCCAGATCCCCAACGTCCGACGTGGCCTGTTAAGAGGGCGAGGTTGCAGAGTGAGAGGACGTTATCCACACCATTGTGGTGCTCAGTTATTCCCAAGGTCCATAGAATTTGCGCCGAAGAAGCACTCGCGTAGTCGTGCGCAAGAGCTTGGATTGCCTTCGCTGGGACACCTGTTATTGATGAGGCCTTTTCGAGGGTGTAGCTGTCGACGTGGGCGGCGAAATCTTCGAACCCGTTGGTCGAATGAGCAATGAAGTCTTTGTTGTGCAGGTCGGACGCGATGATCTCGCGTGCTACGGCGTTCGCCAACGCGATATCTGTTCCCACGTCAAGGCCGAGCCACGCGTCGGCAAACTTAGCTGAGGCTGTACGCCGCGGGTCTACCGCATGCATCTTGGCCCCAGCTTTAAGACCCTTTAGGACGTGGTGAAAATAGATGGGGTGAGCTTCGCGGGCGTTAGAGCCCCAAAGGAGGACGAAATCGGTTTCTTCGACTTCTTGGTAGGAGGAGGTACCTCCCCCGGCTCCAAAGACTGTCGCCAGACCGACGACGCTGGGGGCATGTCAAGTTCGGTTACACGAGTCGATATTGTTTGAACCGATTGCTGTTCGCATGAACTTTTGGGCTGCATAGTTCATCTCGTTAGTGCTCTTAGAGCAGCTAAAAAGACCCACAGCGTCCGGGCCATCCCCCTCCAGTATTCCCCGGAAACCTGATGCCGCAACTTCTAAGGCTTCGTCCCAAGTCGCTGAACGAAGGTGACCGTTGGATCGCACAAGAGGGGTCTCTAGGCGCGGTAAGGGTTCCGGGTACCGGGTCCGTCGTGTCATTGGGTCTCCATGTGTGCCTTGAGCGGTCAAGGCCTCCGATATCAGTCTAGAACCCGAGGTTGTCAGCGGAGCCCCTCTTGGAGATTCGAGGCCATGGATTTTGATGATACCTTCCGCGATGAATTCGCTTTCATGCCGCAAATCTGGAAAGCTGTTCCACCATGCGGCACGGGAAAGCGGAGTTCTGACATGAGTAGCGTTCAATCAGTTCAGCGCGCTTTCGCGATATTGAGGGCACTGGCTGTTGCCCCGATGGGCGTCACGGAAGTTGCTAATTCGGTCGGCCTTCCCAAAAGCACCGTAGCTCGGTTGTTAGCGACACTCGAGCACGAAGGTGCGGTCAGCCAGGACGGCGTTCGTGGTCAGTATCAAATTGGGGGTGGCCTTTCCCGTGTAATCAACGATGTTCCCGGCGGAAAGAACCTCACCGCTCTCGCGTACCCCTACCTGGCCCGGCTGTCGACCGAGGTCCGTGAAACTGCCGGGATCGGCTTATTGGAAGGCAATCAAATTTTTTACGCGGATCACGTGGAACCAGATGCTGCGGTTCAAGTGCGGAGTTGGACTGGAGAATACGCTCCGTTGCACCTAGTTCCTTCGGGTTTAGTCGTATTGGGTCAGTTGCCAGAAAGGGATTTGGATGACTATTTGAGGAGCGACCTTAGGAAAACCTCCCCGAACAGCGTCGTGGACCCGATTCAGATACGGGATCGTTTAGAAAGAGTGCGCAAAGACGGGTATGCGTGGGGATTTGAAGAATTTGTTGAGGGTTTAAACTCCGTCGCTGCGCCTGTTCGCGGACAGAACGGTGAAGTCACAGCGACACTTCATGTGCATGGGCCCGCATACAGATTCCCAAAGAAACACGACGTGAAGGCGTTGGGCGAGCGTTTGGCTGAGACCTGCGTCGATTTGGGACGGCACCTCGTCTAAGGCGTTTAATTCTGACCGCGTCGTTGCTTTATTTCGTCAATGACGGCAGGTATTACTTCATGCAGGTCGCCGAGAACTGCGTAGCCCGCTTTGGTCACCATATTCGCCTCTGGGTCAATGTTGATGGCCAAAATATTTTTCGAGGCCATCGCTCCTACCCAATGTTGGATGGCGCCCGAGATGCCGCAAGCAATGTAGATCTCGGGAGCTATACGTGTGCCAGTTTGTCCCACTTGGTCCGAGTGGCTACGCCACCCATTGTTGGTAACTGCTCGCGAGCATCCGACCTTTCCAGCGAGAAGCTCGGCAAGTTCCTCAAGCGGTGCGAAAGCATCTGCTGATCCGACGCCTCTGCCGCCGGACACGACGACTGAAGCTGTAGATAGCGTTGCGCCTTCGGCTTGGCTTGTCCGCTCCTTTACGACGGTACGAACTAGGGATGGATCCAAATCGACTTCAATAGTTTCGGTCGTAACTTCAGACTGAAGAGGCTGTGGGGCGGGTTCGGTTGAGTGGAGCGCGTACGTTAGGTAGAGCTGTTCTGACCTCACAACCACGTCTTCAAGTAAGGAACCACCCCACTGCATTCGTGTGATTTCCCAGTTGTTTTCTCGGCTCACCTGAATGCAGTTAGCCACAAAGGGCTGATTGGTGCGGGCACTGGCTTGAGCGAGGACCTCGTTAGCCTTGTCGGTTCCGGCTGACATAACGACAGACGGGTTGTGGCTATTTGTAAGGTCGGCGACCGCTTGCCCCCATAACTCCGGGCCGTAATCAGTGATTAGGGGCGACGTCACAATGATGCCTTGACTAACGCCATATTCGGCGCAAATGGCCTCAAAATCGGACCCGAAAGAGCCGACGAACAGAGCTACCAGAGGTTCCCTTATGTTCTCAGCGAGGGTGCGAGCTGCCGTGAGGGCCTCAAACGTTGATTGCGAGATAGCTCCCCGGTCGTGTTCGACAAGAACATGAATGCCGGGCATCAGAGAACTCCCAATTCATCTAAGAGATCAACAATTTTGCCGGCTGCCTCGGGACCATCACCCAAAATTTCAGTTTCGGTGACCTTTTCTTCAGGCTGGTGGAGTCGAACCTTCGTTTGTGGGCCGGGGGCACTCTCGACTGAAGCGAGTTCAATCTGAGCCTTTTTTGAGGCAAGACGCCCTTTCATGGTTGGGTAACGGGGAAGATTGATCCCCTCCTTGACGCCGAGGACGGCAGGGCACGGAATCGAGTAAACCTCATTGCCTCCGTCTATTTCGCGCAGCGCGGTAAAAGAGTTGTCTTCTACTTCGATCCCTTTTATTCCGTTAACTATGGGCCGACCTAACGCTACTGCGACCCTTATCCCGACTTGATAACCGCCGGAGTCTGCGGATTCATTACCAAACAGAATCAAATCAAATTGATCGGCCTTCGCTTCCATTTGTTCGATAGCTTCAACTATTGCATTTGCAGTGCGTTGAGGATCCCAATCTTGGCCGGTTTCATTGGGAATCATTATGAATTCGGTAGCACCGACGCTGGCGGCATAGCGGAGCTGTTCCTCAGCTTCTGGTGCCCCAACGGTCAAAACGCAGACAGTTCCTCCATGTTCTTCTATGAGAAGAGCTGCTTCTTCAACGGCGCATTCCTCGTGAGGGCTCGTTGTGAAACCTAAGTGAGCTGTATCAACATTGAGCCCGTCTTCAGTTACGTTGATGCGCGATCCGGGTGCCGGGACCCGTTTTATGCAGACCAGGATTCGCATTAAACGTCCTTCAGGTTCGGTGATGGCAGCATCTAGGCTTTCATTCGGTCGTTGGCGGGATCAAAGAGCGCAAGATTAGGCCCTGTTGCGGCGACCTTCACCGGATACGTCTCATTTTGGTACATCACTTGAAGGTCTGTTCCTGGCTCGCAGAAATCCACTGGCAGGTAAGCCATCAAAAGATATTGGCCAATGGAAGGAGCATTGCCTGCCGTTGTAACTTTGCTGACTCGACCCTTAGCGTCGACTATCCGTTCACCGTTCATGGTCAATACCGGTTCGTTGCCCGCTCCCATTGGGAACCGGTTGTAGCCGGCCTCACATGTGAGGTCCTCAACAGTAAGCACGCATAGTTGGGCGCACGGTTCCTCGCCTCTCGCTGTCAGGTAAGCCGCCTTTCCAATGAAATCGGCCGCTTTGACCTTAGGTCGGGCTAATCCCGCCTCGACGGGGGTGTACTCGTCTTCAAGTTCGGCTCCCATGAGGCGGTAGCCCTTTTCCAATCTGCCGCTTGTGCCATAGACAGCGGCACCAACAGGGCGAAGATCAAAGGCGCCGCCTTCAGCGTTAATAGCATCCCAGAGCGCCAGACCGTGTTGCATCGGTGTATATATTTCGAATCCGGCATCACCGACGTATGACACCCGGAACATCTCAGTTGGGATGCCCGCGATCAAGACTTCACGACAGGTTCCGTACGGAAAGGCATCCTGGCCTAGGTCTGATTCCGTCAGGGTGGACAGTAGATCAATAGCTCGAGGCCCCCACACCCCCAGGGTGCAGACAGCATTGGTGCGGTTTTCGAATTGAACAGATCCGTCCCCGGGAAGGTTGTGTCGAAACCAGTATTCATCCCTGCCGCCATCGAAGGCTCCGGTCACAATTCTAAAGCGGTCTTGGGCGAGACGGAGAATGGTTAGGTCAGACCGAAATCCGCCCGAGTGGTTAAGAACTGGAGTGTAAATCGACGATCCGATTGCGAGGTCACATTTGTTGACGACCATATGTTCGATGTAGTCGAGAACGCCGGGACCCGATACTTCGAACATCTGAAACGCTGAAAGGTCGACGATAGCCACGTGTTCGCGGAGATGAAGATGCTCGGCGTCAGATATGGGCGTCCACCAGCGGGCGTCCCATTCATGCTCTCTGTCCGGGATGCCATATTTAGTGACTAGGTCCACATTGGATTTGTACCAATGGGGGCGTTCCCAACCCCCAGCTTCAAAGTAGAAAGCCTCAAGTTCGTCAGTTCTAGCTTTGACAGGTCCGTTGGTGATTCCCCTGCGGCTCGCCCATTGCTCTCTGGGGTGAACGATGCCATATGTCTTGTTGAAGTGTTCGTCTGCTCGGGCTTCGATGTGGTCGACATTTCGTTGTTGAGGGTAGAAGCGGGCGATGTCGGCGCCATGAGGATCTGTGAGGTGTGGATAACCGTGTGTCATCCACTCGGCCATAAGACGGCCGACCCCGGGTCCTTCTTTGATCCAAACGGCTGCCGCCGACCACAGGTTCTCCACTTCCACGGTTGGGCCGAGGACGGGGTTTGCGTCTGGGGTCAATGACAGGAGGCCATTAATCGCATATTTGATTTCACCGTCCCCCAAAAATTCCATCAATTCAATGGCTTCCTCCATTTGTTGGTCAAAATCATCGGCAGTGAAAGGCATTTCCGTCGGGCTAAGCGCTGCCTCGTCGTTCGAGGGAATTTCGTCAACTCGATGGAGTATCGGTCGATGGGCGTAAGACCCAACTTCCATTGACCCTGCAGATTGCCGTTCATAACAGAACGTATCCATGTCCCGAACTATTGGGTAAGCCAACTCCTGTTGGGTTTCTACCAACACGTCGAACGGACCAACATCCGCCATTTGGTGGACGGCGGGAGTCAGCGGAATTGTAGCTCCGGCCATCTCGGCTATTCGCGGGCTCCATACACCGCAAGCAATGACTACTGTTTCGCACGCAATTCTGCCCTTGTCTGTGAGAACTGCTGTGACCCGTGGTTTGTTGAGGCCATCAGTGGTTTCGACGTCAAGTACTTCAGTGTTGGCAAATACCTGAAGGTGCCCAGCATCTTGAGCCCTCTTCCGCATTTGGGTTCCGGTTTCCAAAGAATCGACGGCGCTAACGCTTGGCGTATGAAAGCCGCCCAGGATTACATCTTCCGATACGAAGGGCACGAGTTCTTTTACTTCGGCGGGCGTTAACAACGAAGAAGGGATACCCCAGCACGTAGCCGAAGTCATTCTGCGTTTGAATTCCTCCATCCGTTCTGGAGTTCGCGCGACTTCAATTCCGCCACATGTGTTCTGCAGTCCCATTTCTTCATACTGGCGTTGGCTTTCAAGCGTTAAATCGACGATTTCTTTGGAATGGTCGCAAGGAAAAATAAAGTTGGAGGCGTGACCGGTGGATCCACCCGGGTTCGGAAGAGGCCCTTTGTCGAGGAGCACGATGTCCTCCCAACCCATATCACTCAGGTGGCCAACTAAACAATTGCCAACAATGCCGGCGCCAATAACGACACATTGGGCCTCTTTGGGGAAATCACTCACTCTTGGTCCTCTTTGCTCTGTCCTGACAGGTCTACGGAATCTAACCATCGGTACACGCCGCCTACGTTACTCAGTTCGACGACTCCGGCTACAAGGCGAGTAACCACAGTCACCCAGAATGTATTCTGTATGATGGAATTGTTCCACAGGGTGAAACAATATCCCTCGAAGGGGCGACCTGTCTACGATCGTCCATTACAAATAAGGTTTTGATGTCTATTGAACGGGCATCCAGGGAGGTAAGGGCAAATGTCCATTCCGAGCGATTTAGAAATCGCAAATGGGGCGACCCTATTGCCCTTGATCGACGTAGCAGCTGCCGCAGGTATTCCCGAGGAGTTTCTTGAGTTGTACGGCTCGGGAGCAGCCAAGGTCAAGCTCGAAGCTATTGAGGCCATGCAGGACCGACAAAATGCGAAATACGTAGTTGTTTCTGCAATTACGCCGACCCCCCTCGGCGAGGGCAAAACAACCACAACCGTAGGTCTGGGCCAAGCGTTCAAACACATCGGAAGGTCAGCAACGGTCGCTATTCGTCAACCCTCGATGGGCCCGACTTTCGGCATAAAGGGCGGTGCCGCTGGAGGCGGCTACAGCCAAGTCGTTCCTATGGAGTTATTTAACCTTCACCTCACAGGTGATATGCATGCGGTGACGGCCGCTCACAACATGTGCGCTGCGGTCCTCGACGCGCACCTCTTTCATGGAAACGAGCTGGGCCTAGATCTGCATAACATCACGTGGCGGAGAGTGGTCGACATCAACGACCGTGCGTTGCGGAACGTCACACTCGGGCTGGGTGGCCGACTTGACGGCATCCCGAGAGAAAGTGGATTCGACATTACAGCAGCGTCTGAGGTGATGGCTGCACTGGCGTTGGCAACTTCCTTGCAGGATCTGCGGGCGAAGATGGGCAATATCGTCGTTGGATACACCAAAGCCAATACGCCTGTTACCGCAGAGGAGCTCGGCGTAGCGGGCGCAATGACGGTCATCCTTCGTGAAGCAATTAAGCCGAATCTCATGCAAACACTCGAAGGGACCCCGGCATTGGTCCATACCGGACCATTTGGAAATATCGCTACCGGAAACTCATCAATCGTGGCGGATCAGATTGGGATAAAGAGCGCAGATTTCCTTCTTACAGAGGCAGGTTTCGGAGCTGACATGGGCGCCGAGCGGTTTTTCAATATCAAATGCCGTTATTCGGGCTTGAATCCCGATGCGGCAGTTCTGGTGGCAACCGTGCGCGGTTTGAAGGCGCATTCGGGGAACCACAAGATTGTCGCAGGGCGCCCGCTCCCTGAAGCGTTACTGGCTGAAAACCCTGACGAAGTCCATGCTGGTGGGGACAACCTAAGAAAACAGCTCGAGAACATGAGAATCCACGGTGTCACACCGGTGGTAGCCATCAATACCTTCCCCGACGATAAAGAAGCAGACCTTGATGCGATAGCGGAGATCGCCGCCGAATACGGCGCTCTGTCGGCCCGGTGCACACACTTCTCAGATGGGGGCGCGGGTGCATCAGAACTAGCTGAAGCTGTAGCTGAAGCTGCAGAGGAGGAGAGTACTTTCACCCCGCTGTACGGTGATGAGCTGTCATTACGTGAGAAGATTCAGACCGTTGCTCAACGAGTCTACGGTGCTCATGACGTGTCTTTTACGGCCCAAGCCAGCAAGCAACTGACCGGGTATGAGGAGAACGGATTCGGGCATCTACCAGTGTGTATTGCTAAGACACACCTATCGATTTCCTCTGATCCTAAGCTATTGGGGGCGCCTACAGGCTGGACTCTGCCAGTTCGTGAAGTTAGAGCTTCGGTTGGCGCAGGTTTTGTGTATCCAATATGCGGAGACATGCGGACGATGCCCGGCTTGGGCAAGAATCCGGCGGCCCACAATATTGACATCGACACCGACGGCAACATTGTCGGCCTGAGTTAAAGGAGACTCAGTGCCGTTATTTGGACGCAGACAAAACCTTTCCGTCGACAATGCGTATCGCCGACAGCTTTTGACACATGCCCGTTTAGAAGTGATTCCCCTCAAGAACCTTGCCGCCCAACTTCAATATTTACCTGAAGGCGTTTCAGTATCTGTTACGGCGTCCCCAGCTAAAGCACTAGAGGACACTTGGGACCTGAGTCAGGATCTAGCAGACCGCGGACTGAAACCCGTCCCCCACTTGGCTGCCCGGATGGTGACCAGCAAGCAGCAACTGTCAACATTGGTAAGTCGTTTAAAGGACATGGGGGCCACTGAGCTGTTCTTGGTGGGCGGCGACGCGCCCGAACCCTTTGGTCCGTTCTGCGATTCGATGGAGGTCCTCGCTGCAATTCTCGAAATGGAGCACGGGCTCGAACATGTAGGAGTAACGGCCTACCCAGATGGCCATTCCTTCATTACTAGGGAGGTCTTAAACGAAAGTTTGCACAAGAAGCAAGAACTCCTGGTTTCAGCAGGGATCTCTGGTCACGCATCAACTCAGATGTGTTTCGACGTAGGCGCCATCGAGAAATGGTTGCGAGCAGAACGCGAAGCCGGCCTTTCCTTACCTATTCACTTGGGAATTCCCGGCGCGGTCGATCGAGCGAAATTGCTGTCAATCGGCGCTCGTTTGGGTGTTGGCGCTTCTTTGCGGTTCCTTCAAAAAAACAAGTCAACCATTGCGCGGCTCTTTGCCCCCGGTGGATACAACCCAAACAAACTATTGGGGCCTCTTGCCCCGGAACTGGAAGCATTAGGGGTCCGAGGGCTACATATCTTCACCTTCAACCAGATTGAAAATACCGAGGAATGGCGGGCATCTGCGATAGAGAGTCTAAGTACTTAGATTTAGTACTGGCGGCTACAACGAAGCTAAGACGTCTACCTTGATGACGCTCGGAATATCTTTCAACGCTTGGATGGTTGCATGGTCGGGGCTTTGTGAAACTCGAATGGTCGCTACGGCTGCAGTAGGTCCTGCTCCTTCGAATATCTCATTTCGCATCTGCTGTACGTTTATCCCCGCTGTACGTAGGCCGGATAAAACTGCGGCCAGGACACCTACCTCATCTCTATGTCGGACCGCTATCGCGCATTCTCCGAGCGGGTGGTGGGCGATGTTGACACAGTTGGGTGGCAGCCCTGCCTCGTAACCGCTGATCGTTGATACAACGCCTTGAGCAATCGCCCCCCTTGCCTGATCTGTCGAGGCACCGATGTGATGTGTGCCAACGAAACGATCCATTTCCGAGAGTGGTGATGCCCATGTCGCGGTCCCCTCAGTCGGTTCAGCGTCGTAGACGTCTAGCCCAACTCGAAGGTCCTTTGTTCTCATCGCTTCGACCAAGGCCTCCTCATCCACTAAGGCGCCCCGGGAGGTGTTGATCAACATGGCCCCTGGCTTCATGTGATCGAGGAAGGCCCTATCCACTAAACGCTTTGTCTGGTCAGTAAGAGGCAGGTGTAACGAGACGATGTCAGAGATCACCAACAGGTCATCGAGCGTCTGATGCAGCGAGACACCAAGTTCAGTCATGGCGGCCTCAGTCTCAGGTTCCCTTGCCCCACGGTCTAGTCCGTGGATGACGAGCCCAAAGCTTTGTGCTCGCCGTGCTACTTCGAGTCCGATATTTCCAAAACCCAAGATCCCAATATTCCTGCCCTTCAGGCCCCTGGCGTTCGAATATTTTGCTTTATCCCAGACTGCATCTTGGAGGTCTCCGGTCGAATCGGGAATTCGCCTATCAATAGAGAGAATCAGCCCCAGCGTAAGTTCTGCGACGGCTACTGCATTCTGACCGGGCACGTTGCATACGTAGACTCCATATTCGCTGGCGGCATCAACGTCTATCGTGTCCGTTCCTGCGCCCGCTCTGATGATTAGTCCCAGGCGTGGTGCCGCTTCGATGGTCTGGCGTGTAACTGCGGTGCTTCTCACGATCAAAACTTCAGCATTAGTTAGCTCTTCCGCAAGATCGCCTTCAGCGGCGCTGGTTGCGATCACGCATCGATGGCCTCGGCTGCGTAGTGTCTCAATTTGCTCAGCTTCGATCGGGTCGGCGAAGTAGAGTTCCATTCTGACTCCTGGTTACTTGGATGCCGATCGAAGTGCCAAGCGGCGGTACCGTCGGAATCCTCGGTGGTATCGGAGATCGATAATTCGGTTCGTCGTTTGGTTAGCTAAACAGTTCATTTAAATCACCCGCTACGAGGACAACAAGTAGAACGATTACTGAAAGGTTTATAACCGCCATGGGAAGTTTCCAACGGCGGTTCCCGGACCAAAAGCGTCGAATGCTAAGTGCATTCGCAGTGATCGCTACCATCCCCAAAGAGAGCCCTGCCCAAGGGCCTACTCCAGAGCTAACACCGACAAGTGGTGCCAAGAAAGGTAGAACCACATAGGTCAGCCCGCACCGAATGCCCGATATGACCATGGACACACTAAAGGTGCGGGTGTCGGCTTCGGTTATTGAGGCAACAGCAACTTTAGTCATTCGGTGTTTTCTTTGACCTCGCCAGCGATAGGTACCAGAGGGGATGCTCCCGCGACGCGCAACCCGCCCGGGACAACCGTAACCGTTTGAGGAAGAGAACCCACATCTTCGCCGTCCGATCTCAGGTTCAATTGTGCAGAATGATTGGGCCGTCGTAACCCAAGCTGGATACACCGACCAGTACGGACTTCGACCGCAGGATGATCAAGGTGTCGGCCCTTAAAGGTTTTCGGGAGCATCCTCAAGAGGCTGAGTGCTGATGTATCACGAACCACGACCACGTCAAGAATTCCAGCAGTTGGGTCAGCATTTGGGGCTATTTGCATTCCCCCGCCGAAAGCTTTGGTGTTCGCAATCGCAACCATTAGGCACGAGCCATCTACTCCGATTCCGTCAATCACTAGGTCCAATTCGTATCTGGGAAGCCGAGCTAATTCGAGAAGCGTTGCGAGTGTGTAGCGAGTAGAACCACGGGGCCATGCCATCCCGTCTGCGCGAATATTCACCGCGGCGGAGAAGCCTGCAGTTGCAATTGTCGCACCGTAACGTTTGTGCCCGTCCAACCCATCGCATCTCAACAGATCCACATCTCGAGCGGGACTAATAGCTGCTAATGCTGCGGCTTCAAGCGGTGAAGGTAGGCCGAGAGCGAACGCGAAGTCATTTCCAGTACCAGCAGCAACAATCCCGAGGGTCGCTGGGGTTTCTGCGCACTCTTGAATGATGTGGTGGATAAAACCGTCGCCGCCCACGGCAATGATGTGTTGATCTGCAGCAACCGCCGTTTGAACCATCTCGTAAGTCTGTTGGATATCGTCGGGTAGGTGGTGTTCGACATGGTGACCGAGGGACGTTAAGAGTTGCGACACCTTGTAACCCTTTACTTCTGCACGGCCGCTGTTTGACGATCTATTTGTCAAAACCGTGAGTTGTTTAACGGATTCTTTGGTCGGCTGGTCCATGGATACATTTCCGATTGCTACGGTGACATCAAACTTTTGCGATTACGACACTTATTTTCTTATATACCTTCTACCCGATGAGAGGTTGAAATGTCAGGAGCCCTTGACGGAATCCGAGTCCTAGATCTATCTACGCTCGTGCAAGGACCGCAAGCCGCGGCCATGTTGCACGACCTCGGTGCTGAAGTTATAAAGATCGAATTGCCTGAAATCGGCGACATGGGACGCCATGTTGGGGTGCTGGAGGGCCTTGGGACGTCCGCTTTTTGGGAGGCTTGCAATCGAGGGAAGCGATCGGTCACCCTTGATTTACGCGTTGAGGCGGGCAAAGAAGCGTTCTTGAAACTGGTCGAAGCTTCAGACGTTGTTCTTTCGAACTTTCAACCCGGGACGCTCGACGGGTGGGGATTGGGTTACGAAGACCTTGCTGCTGTTAATCGAGGAATCATTTGGGCCGCCGGAAGTTTTCTTGGACCAACGGGCCCAGACGCCCTTCGCGAAGGTGCCGATATTGTCGGTGAAGCAGCCGGTGGCGTCATCGCGGGGATCGGCAATGACGGCGAGCCCGTTACCACTGTCGCATCATTATTGGCGGATCATTGCGGTTCGCAAAATCTACAAACGGGTATTCTTGCCGCGCTATTCGCCAGGGAACGAACGGGACGCGGACAACGCGTAGACGTAAGTCTCCTAGGCGGTCAAATTTGGATGCAAGCCCCTGAATACACGCACTATTTCCTCACGGGAGAACTTGCAGGGCGGTCGAACGGTGGTCACCCATTGGTACACGCCTTGTATGGCGTCTTTCCAACCGCCGATGGAGCCTTAGCGATGGCCGGCTGCCCTGAGCACCTATGGGAAGGGATGTGTCGAGCGATCGAGCGACCAGAATGGGTTGACCATCCGACCTACAACCAATATTTCGTAACCAAACCGATAGCTCGAGAAATGCGTCGTGAATTCATCGAAATATTTGGGCAACGAACTACGGACGAATGGGTTGAAAGGCTGACGGCTGAGGAGCAACGTTTTTCCCCTGTTCGTTCACACGATCAAGTCGCAGCCGACCCTCAATCATTTGCCAATGGCTACATAGTGGAGGTGGACCACCCGCAGTTCGGCAAAATCAATATGGTTGGCTGTCCGATTCAAATGTCTGACACGCCCACCCGTTTCGGGATCGAAGCGCAGGAACTTGGCCAAGATACAGAGATGGTGCTCGTCGAAGCTGGATACGCGTGGGAGGAACTTGAAACCTTAAGAGAACGCGGAGCTTGGTAGAGCCAAGCTCCAAGCTCGCCTACACGCACTGTCGTTAATCTCAAGCCTGCGAATCATTTAGTTGTGAAAGCCTAAGCCATGCCTGAGAGTTAGCTTTTCTGATTCACCGACAGACGTTCCGCATGGTGCCTATTCCTTCGACGGTTGTGGTGATGATGTCGCCAGGTTTAAGGAATCGACGGTCCGGCATTCCAACTCCAGCGGGTGTTCCAGTAAAGATCATGTCCCCCGGCTCAAGGGTCAATATCTCCGAGAGGTAGCTGACAAGGTAGGGAACATCGAATATTAGGCTGCTAGTTCTGGCACTCTGTCGACGTTCCTCGTTGATATCGCATGTGATTATCAAATCATCGGGATTGGTGAAGTTGTCCGGAGACACCAGGAATGGTCCAGTTGGACCGTACGTGTCCCTGGACTTCCCTAAGCCGAATTGCGGGGGCCGGGCGCCTAGCTGAACTGCTCGGTCTGAGATATCTTGACCAACCATCAGGCCAGCAACATGGGACCAGCTTTCATCGGCAGAAATGTCCCGCGCAGTCCACCCAATCACAACGACAAGTTCGGCCTCGTAGTCACCTTTTTCAGCACGAAGATCAATTTCCGCAAAAGGACCAGATATGCATGACGGATATTTCGAAAAAACCACCGGGATATCGGGTAGGTCCATTTTTGATTCTTCAGCGTGATCCTTGTAGTTGAGGCCGATTCCAAATGAGTTTCTGGGGTGCGGCACAGGGGCACCCAAAGATCCCTCTGCCCAAGGGCCATCGGGCTCCAGGTTGTCAAGATTTTCGCCGAGTTCGCGGACGAGGTCCATTTGACGAATGGAGTCCATCGGATCTATGCCTATCGCGCCGCCAGAAATACGATTGAGGTCATAAAAGGTGTTCCCCTCTACAAGGGCCCCTCTTCCGGCAACATTCGCGAATGTAAATGGCATAGCGCACCTTTCCATGTTGACTTGAGGCTGCAAACCTCCGAGTGATCACCACGACGATAGAACGCTCACGGAGGGCGGGGCAACACGGATCACACGGGTGAGTCGATGACTTTTGCGTTAGGTCAGGACACCATCGGCCACCACAAGTGTTCCTCGGCAGATCGTGTGTCGCACGCGTCCAGTCAGATTCTTGCCCACCCACGGATTATTGGTGCTCTTGCTCTGCAAGCTGCCATGATCAGCGGCCCAGCTAATATTCGGATCGAATACTGCGATGTTGGCGGGAGCACCAACCCGCAATTCGCGTCCTTGGGAACCCAAGCCCGCAATTTGTGCAGGTATTTGAGAAAGTAAGCCAATAAAGCGCTCAATGCTCATCAGGCCGGTGTGCACAAAGTCGGTCCAAATTACTGATGCCATCGTCTCGACTCCAAGCATCCCTGGTGGAGCATCCAATAAACCTACGTCTTTGGAGGCGGGAGAGTGAGGTGCGTGGTCAGTAGCGACAGCATCAATGGTGCCGTCAAAGATCCCAGTTCGCAGAGCCTCGACATCGTCACCGGTTCGCAAAGGCGGATTCATCTTGCCCGACGTCCCTAGTCGTTCGACATCTTCCTCTGTCAAGATCAAATGCTGAGGAGTAACTTCGGCCGTTACTCGGACTCCCGAACGCTTCGCTGTTCTAACTAAATCTGTGGCCAGTGACGTTGAAATATGCAGTACGTGGTAGCGACCTCCCGTGGCTTTCGCCAACCGCAGGTCGCGTTCGACTATTACAGCTTCAGCCTCACGCGGGCGCCCCTTCAGGCCCAGTCGCTTTGCCACAACGCCGTCATTAATGACGCCCCCAGCGACCATTTCGGAGTGCTCGGCGTGTTGGCTGATGACCGATCCAGGCAACTTGCAGGTGGCAACAAGAGCATCTTCCATCAGATCAGCGTCGTCGACGACAGTTCCGTCATCAGTAAATACCCGAACACCTGCTGCATAGAGTTCTTCAAAGTTGACGAGCTGCTGCCCTTCTCGGGCTCGAGTGACAGATGCAGAGGTGTAAACATCACACGGTGTGTCTCGTCCGATCGAGAGCACTTCGTTAACCAACTCCACGTTATCGATCGTAGGAATTGTGTTAGGCATCATCACACAAGCCGTCACACCACCTAGTGCGGCACCTGCCGCTCCCGACGAGATGTCTTCACTTTCTTCTCCACCGGGAGTTCGAAAGTGTACTTGTATGTCCACAAAGCCCGGCAGCACTAAAGCATCGGTCGCGTCGATCAGCAGTCCCTTGCCCTTGAGTCCCCCAACCGGAGCGATCTCGGCGATCACGCCACCCTCGACATGCAGGTCCATAGGAGGGCCACTCTGGTTGCCGGATATCAACCCACCGCTAATTACTACCGATTCTCCCATTGGGACCACCATATTGGACAAAGTAGGTATAGGACGTGCCTTTAAGTCCCGAGTAGCATTCAGGCGTGCCGTCTCAGCGAACCGAAACCAACCCGGTGTCTTCAGGGCAACTGGAATCCTATGAAGCTGACGGGTATTTACATTTGGAACGCTTCGTGGAAGGTGCTGTTCTTGCTGACCTTCAAACAGCAGCAGCCGAGTTCGTTGAGATCAGTAGACACATGACCGAATCCGACAAGACCCTCGACTTGGAGCCAAGCCACTCCTTCACTGCACCGCGTATCAGACGGCTAAATTCTCCTGTCGATAATCACGAGGTTTTTCGTCACTTTGCACTTGAAGGCCCAGCGGCAGAACTTGCTTGTTCGATCCTCGGCGGCCCAGCGCGCTACCACCACTCAAAGCTCAATTACAAGTGGTCCGACGGCGGCGAAGAGGTGAAATGGCACCAAGATATCCAGTTCTGGCCACACACAGATTTTAGTCCCCTGACTATTGGTGTCTACCTTGACGATGTTGACAATTCAATGGGTCCGATGGGGGTTCTTCCCGGTAGCCATCAAGGGCAGCTCTACGACCAATACGAAAGCAATGGTGAGTGGGCTGGCTCAATGAGGCCATCGGACGTCGCGAATCTCGACCTTAAGCAGATGGTTTGGCTCACCGGATCAGCCGGTTCCGCGACTGTGCACAACTGTTGCATGGTTCACGGATCTGTGCCTAACAATTCAGCGAACCCTCGCCCGCTGCTCCTGCAGACTTATTCGCGTGCAGACTCATACCCGATCGCTAATATCGGCGCCAATGGGGTCACTGGTCGCATGAGCGGAAGCGTTGTCGGCGGGGTGTCTCAACAATGTGTGGTTGTTGACGGCCGAGAGATTCTTGGAGCACCTGACTGGTCTCGGAGCGGAGCACCAACGATCTTCGGATCACAACACGATAAGGGTTGAGAGGAATGGCGTCACGGCCCGATTTTTTCAACCAGTTGAGGACTGCGCTCCGGCGAGAAGTGGCCGATTGCGTAGACCTGATAGCCGTGGAACGTTTGTCTGGCGGCGCCAGCATGGAAACTTACCAGGTAAAGGTGGCAACCCAGTCTGGTGAGAGACTCCTGTGCCTGCGACGCGGTGCTGGCGGAATTGATCGCGACAACGTCAGCGCTATTGGATTGGCTGCTGAAGCACTTCTGATCAGAACCGCCAAGGAAAACGGAGTAGCCGAACCAGAAATCTATTACGAACTCAACCCAGTCGATGGTGTTGGCGTCGGCTTCGTGATGGAGTGGCTGTCCGGTGAAACCCTGGGGTCGCGCATCGCACGATCCCCTGATTTCGATAATATTCGGCCCCAGTTGGCCGAGCAGTGTGGTCGCGAACTCGCGAAAATTCATTCAATCGATCTAGATCGTGCAGGCTTACGGGATCGCTTACCGGTTTTGAGCCCAGCAGAATACCTAGAGCAAACCTGGGGTCGATATCGAGAGTGGAACACCCCTCAACCAATGATCGACTTCACAGCTCGGTGGCTCGAAGAAAATTTGCCTCAAGGTAATGAATACCGTCTGGTTCATAATGACTTCCGCAATGGGAACTTAATGGTCGACCCCAACGACGGCTTACAAGCAGTTCTTGATTGGGAGACCTCCCATATCGGAGATCCGATGCGTGACATCGGATGGATTTGCACCAACTCATGGCGTTTCGGTCAACGCCATTTAACGGTGGGAGGCTTCGGGGAACTTGACGACTTGATAAAAGGGTATGAAACAGAAGCTGGGCGGACGGTAGACCGAGACGTCGTCCGATTTTGGGAGGTGTTTGGCAGTTTTTGGTGGGCCATTGGTTGCCTAGGCATGACTGACCAGTATCGCTCGGGCCCCGATGCCACAGTCGAACGACCGGCAATCGGAAGACGGTCCTCCGAGTGCCAGGTGGATTGTGTGAATCTTCTCATACCCGGCGAAGTTCAGCTTCTACCGTCCACATCGCCCGAACGCCAGTCCGATATGCCCCGGCTGGACGAACTCTTGACCAGTGTCCGGGACTTCCTCCATGGTGAGGTGATGTCCAATACGGCCGGTCGAACCAATTTCCTTGCCCGCGTCGCTGGCAACAGCTTGGACATCATCGGTCGAGAGCTTTCCATTGGTCCTGAACTCCTAGACCGAGAGAGAACCCTCCTCAGCGACTTGCTCGGCAAGAGCGGCAAAGTCGACGAGCTGCGGTGGGAGCTAGTGCACCAGTTGAGGAGTAGAAACATGGATCTCGACCGACCAGACCTCCACACGTATTTACGCGAATCAGTTGTCAACCAGGTTGCTATCGATCAACCAAAGTACTCGGGCTTTCAATTTGCGGCACGGGGCATGACCGACAGGTAGCGTGAGCGTATGACTGTTCACGACATGCACCTCGAAATTTCCAAAGACATAGATGCTTCACCCGACGCCGTGTACGCGCTCGTGGCAGACCTCGGCCGGATGGGCGATTGGAGCACCGAAAATATTGGCGGTGAATGGACAAGCGGTGAACCAGGAAAGGTGGGTTCACGCTTTCTCGGCACCAATCGGATCAAAAGCTTCGAGTGGTCGGTGCCTGTGGAAGTAACCATCGCCGACCCGGGCCAGTGTTTTGAATTTGTCGCCGCGCCGGATGACGGCCCCTTCGTCCGATGGACCTACCAAATTGAACCGTCAGAGGCTGGAAGTACGGTGATTGAAATCTGGGACGTCATGGCCTTGCCGCCATCTTTAGCGAAACTAGACGCAGAAGGTTTAGCAGCTCGAAAAGCAGCAGTTCAAGGGACGATGCAAGCGACCTTAGAAGGCATCAGAATTAGCGCTGAACAATGAGCGACTCCCCTGCCGAGGAAGCCGCTGCCTGGCTAATAGCTAACCCCCCTTCAGAAGACAAGATGACTTGGTTGGAACGCCTGGTGGATTCGGGCTGGGCTGCACCCTCTTGGCCCAAAGAATGGTTCGGACGGGGGCTTCCGTCCGATGAGGCACGGGCAACCGACGATATTTTCCGGTCAGCCCAGTACCCGACGACACCCTCCGGTAATACCACTTCAAATGACTCGGTCTTTGGCGGCGACGATGTTCAGGGCTGGGGGCAAGACGTCGTTAACCTATGGGCCGCGACGGTCGCTTCTCACGCCGGGGATGACCTCAAGCGACACGTGCTTCGAGACCTATTACTTGGCAAAGTCTCAATGTGTCTTCTGTATAGCGAACCTGGTGCGGGATCTGACCTCGCTGGTGTACGAACATCGGCGGTGCGCGATGGCGATGAATGGGTGGTCAACGGCCAAAAGGTTTGGACTTCCGGCGGTAGGCAGGCCGACTACGCGTTTTTAATCGCCAGAACAGACTTCGACCAACCGAAACATCGCGGCCTCTCATTCTTCTTCCTTCCCATGAAACAAGACGGGGTTGAAGTGCGCCCGCTTCGCCAAGCAACCGGTGATTCGAGATTCAACGAAGTCTTCCTAACCGAAGCACGAGTGTCGAATTCGAACATGCTCGGATCCTTAAACGAAGGCTGGTGGGTACTCACGTCAGCACTCGCATACGAACGAGCCGCCATGGGCGCCACTCAGAGTCGGCGCTCATCTGACGAAGGACCCAAAAGTCGCGCAGCAGACAGTGAAGCTCCCGCACCCATCCCAGATTTGTCGTTGCTCGAGTTGGCGCGGACCAAAGGCAGATCCCAGGACCCTGAAATTCGACAGCAACTGACCCGGCTATATCAATGGCGCACACTCAACGAATGGAATAACCAAAGAGCCAAGGCGGCCATTGAGCAGGGAACCACAACGCCTATCGTCTCTTTGGGCAAGCTCGCTATGTCGCGAATGCTGCATTTCGCAGGGAGCCTCCAAGCTCGGATTCTTGGCGTCGAAGCCACCCTTGCAGCCGACGCGTCGCCGCAAGCTGGGGACGCCGCGTATGCAATGTTGAACGCTTACTTCACCTCCATTGGTGGCGGAACCGACCAAATTCAACGAAATATCATCGGCGAACGGATTCTCGGTTTACCCAAAGAGCCCGAAATAGACAAGGCTCGGCCATTTCGAGAGACCTTGAATTCCAATATCTGAACTGAGACCGTCTGCTAGAAGTTCGCTATTTCGACTACCTCATGCATGTCTGGTCCAGTACCGTTCGCTACGTGCCAGACAAGTACTTCGATGTAGACGGGATCGCTACCCTCGTGCACCACCGTGGAGACACAACTCTTCCTGGTTCTCCGCCAAGCTTCGAGGAGGGACAGCCTATCCTGCTGCTTCACGACGCTGGTGTGAATGGCAACACCTTTGGTGACCTCATGGACCTTTTGGTTCTTACCAACTCGCCTGTCAGTTTCGATTTGCCCGGCCATGGTCGAAGCGGCTCCTTGGATAGCCTTGGTTCAGTGGAGGCAATGGCTGCTCACGTTGAGTCCCTGATATCCCCGTGGGAAATTTCGGCCCTTGTCGTGGTTGCTGATGGCCTAGGGGCAGCGGTTGGTTTCGAACTGGCGGCTAACGGTCATGTAGATGTTTCGGCTCTAATTTGCTGTGGAGCGGTTGGTCCCGCTGTTGACTTACAGGAAGAGCTTCGCGACCTTGGCGAAATCACATCCGGCAAGGCGCGTCGCCAATTCGACACGAGCGGCTACGCCCCAGACCCCGACGAAAAGATGATGAGGAAAGCTTTCAGTCATTGGGTGACGACCGATCCTCGAGCAACCCTAGGTGCCCGCCAAGCTCAGTCGGATTGGAGCAATCGAGTGGATCTCTCTCGCCCCGTTTGCCCAACAGTCGTGGTAGTGGGCGAACATACAGAAGAACGACACAAGGGTAGTAGCTACCAATTCGCTGAGAGCATCGCTGATGGAGCAGTAGTAACGATGGCCGAGGTAGGTAGACACCCCGCCCAAGAATCGCCTGCGGCTTTCTGCGCGGTAGTTGAGGAAGCGATTTTAACCAGTCGCAAAGACCAATGACCAAGAATGCTTTCCCTCGCGGCGCGGCTATTGCTGGTGTCTACGAACATCCAAGTCGATTCTCACCAAACAAAACTGAATTTCAGATCATGGCTGAGTCAGCTAAAGGAGCTCTCGACGACGCTGGCCTTCAACGCACCGACGTTGATGGTCTATTTGGCGCCTCAATGTCAATGGGGATGATGGGCATAGTCGACCTAGCTGAATATTTAGATTTGTACCCCGACTACTTGGATGGAACCAACATCGGAGGGTCCTCGTTCGTAGCGCACGTCACCCATGCAGCGGCAGCAGTAAATGCCGGTCTCTGTCAGGTTGCATTAGTTCTCTATGGCTCCACGGCTGCGTCAAACTCGATGGCGATAGGTACCGGCGGTACTGGAGGCTCCCGCAATCCCGATGCCGCATTTTCGGCGCCCTACGGAATGACAACAGTTGGAAGTTACGCTACCTATGCCAACCTTCACATGGCTACTTACGGCACCACGAGCGAACAGTTGGCCGAGATTGCAGTGACGATGCGCCAACACGCGGGCCTTAATCCGCTTGCGAAGATGCGGAATCCGATCACGGTCGACGACGTATTGCAAAGCAGAATGATTTCTCGACCGCTCCACTTACTTGATTGCTGCATCATCAGCGATGGCGGTGGAGCTGTTGTTGTTACATCTCTTGAGAGAGCGCGAGATCTTGCGAAGCCGCCGGTGCAACTCCTGGGTTGCGGAGAGGCCGTTCAACATCAGGGCGTCGGATATAGCGACATCCTTACTATCGCTGCAAAACAATCCGGGGCGAGGGCCTTCGAGATGGCGGGGGTTAAACATTCTGACATCGACCTCGCGATGATCTACGACTCATTCACAATTACGGTGCTCGCGACCTTAGAAAATCTGGGTTTCTGTCCCTCTGGCGAAGGCGGGAATTTCGTTTCTAACGGAGGTATCTCTCTTGGTGGAACGTTGCCCGTGAACCCCGATGGCGGCGGCCTTTCATCCAACCACCCCGGCATGCGAGGAATTTTCTTGGTCATTGAAGCCGTAAAACAGCTCCGCCAGGAGTGCGACGCCCGGCAGGTGCCGAACGCTGAACTGGCACTTGCTCACGGCACTGGCGGCACCATAGGCGACAAACACAGCGGCGCTACCCTGATTCTCGG
>Ga0066850_10000071_pt1 | contig 50149 bp, 35 predicted proteins | sample ETNtaG_4_FD_67282 | JGI IMG/M metagenome (GOLD analysis project Ga0066850, IMG submission 67282) | Marine microbial and viral communities from oxygen minimum zone, Eastern Pacific Ocean - ETNP201406SV67 | ecosystem: Environmental > Aquatic > Marine > Oceanic | place: Pacific Ocean: Eastern... | reverse complement strand
AAAGATGAAAACGCACCCGGATTGAGAGTATATGATCTAACCGGTGCTCAGATTTATGCTACCAGCAATGAAAAAGCAAATAATGTAGACATAAGATATGGCATGCAGCTTGGTGTTGAAAATTCAGACATTGTAACAGCCGGACTAAGAGTCTCTAACACACTAGGCATATATAAGGTTGACCCAGATAACAGATCTCTGTCTTCTGTATCAGCCAGACAAATCACTCTTGGAATCGAGGTGTACGGATCCTGCATGTATAAAGAGAGCACAACCAACACTTTTTATGCTATTGTAAATGATAAAGAGGGGAACGTTGAACAATACAGATTGTTTGATAATGGATCAGGACTGGTCGATGCAGAGCTAGTGAGAACCTTAAAACTTCCTGGACAGTTAGAGGGGTGTGTTGCTGATGATATATTGGGACACCTATATATTGGTGAAGAGGAACACGGCATATGGAAATATGAGGCGGCTCCAGGCGGTTCTGACAATGGTGTTCTTATCGATTCCATTGGTCCCCACCTTGCCGCTGATGTGGAGGGGTTAACACTCTATTATTCTGGTGAGTCCACAGGATACCTGATTGCATCAAGCCAGGGCGATGATACTTATGTTATTTACTCTAGAGAGGGTCAAAACAATTTTATTGGCAGGTTTTCTGTTGTAGACAGTGAGACCATTGATGGTACCAGCGGCACAGATGGGATCGACGTTTGCAATATGAATCTAGGGGGACAATTAAGTAATGGAGTTTTTGTTGTCCAAGATGATGTGAATGATAATGGTAACCAGAATTTCAAAGTAATATCATGGGACAATATCGCCTCTTTGTTTAGCCCACCACTAACAATAAACAGTGAGTGGGACCTACGAAACTAAAAACTATAGGTTGACTACATGAAACTAACAATGGCACAGGCGATCATTCGTTATTTAAACAACCAATATGTTGAGAGAGATGGAAAAGAAAATAAATTTATAGCAGGAGTCTGGGGAATTTTTGGGCACGGAAACGTTGCCGGCATTGGAGAGGCGCTAGAACAGAATAAGGACTTAAAACACTTTCTACCCCGAAATGAACAGGCAATGGTACACACCGCGGTCGCATATGCAAAACAAAACAAGCGTATGAAAACCTTCGCCTGCACAAGCTCCATTGGTCCCGGAGCAACAAATATGATAACCGCAGCCGCTGGAGCAACGATCAATAGATTGCCTGTGTTGCTTTTACCGGGAGATATTTTTAGCAGGCGTAACGTTGGTCCTGTTTTGCAGCAGTTAGAACACACTAACTCACCAGACATATCTGTAAATGATTGTTTTAAACCGATTAGTGTTTTTTGGGACAGAATAAACAGACCCGAACAGATAATTTCATCTTTGCCAGAGGCACTAAGAATTCTAACCGACCCAATAGCCACTGGTGCAGTAACCCTTTCACTACCTCAAGATGTACAGGCTGAGGCATATGACTACCCTGATCAATTTTTTAATAAAAGAGTCTGGGCTGTACCGCGAAATATGCCATCAGAAGATTCTTTGGCTAGCGCAGCTGCTATAATCAAAAAGGCCACCAATCCTATTATTATCGCGGGCGGAGGAGTTATATACTCAGACGCGGAAAAAGCTCTAAACGAATTTTGCAATAATACCGGGGTTCCCGTTGGAGAAACACAGGCCGGCAAGGGCGCAATCCCGTGGACCCATAGCCAAAGCCTTGGCGCTATTGGCGTCACCGGAACAACCGCCGCAAATATAATTTCCAGGGATGCTGATCTTGTTATTTGCATCGGAACAAGGCTCTCAGATTTTACTACAGCTTCAAAAACTCTTTTTCAACATTCAGAGGTTTTGTTTCTTAGTATTAATGTGTCGCCTTTCGATGCCCATAAACACTCATCAATTTCTTTAGTTGGTGATGCAAAAAAAATTCTTGAAACGTTAAACCATATATTAAAAAACGATGGCTTTGGCATATCTGTGAAATATCGAGCTGAAATAAAACAGCAAAAGAACAACTGGAACCAAGAGGTAGATAGAATATTTAACCTAAATAATGAACCCGCTGTCAGCCAGGGCGAGGTTATCGGTTTTATATCAGACTCTATGACTGAGGATGATACTGTCGTCTGCGCCGCTGGAAGTCTTCCGGGAGATATGCATAAGCTCTGGAGAACCGTAAATGGAAATCAATACCATATGGAATATGGTTACTCTTGTATGGGCTATGAAATTGCCGGGGGGCTAGGAATACGTATGGCAAAACAATCCGGAGAGGTTTTTGTCATGGTTGGGGATGGATCTTATTTAATGATGAACTCAGAAATTGTAACAGCTGTACAAGAGAACCAAAAACTCATAATCGTTTTAATTAATAACCACGGGTTTGGAAGTATCAACGGTCTTTCCATGAGCCTAGGAAGTAAGGGCTTTGGAAATCAGTATAGACAAAGAGATAAAGAAACAGGTGAATACGCTGGTGACAGGCTCCCTGTTGACTATACAGCACACGCAAAGTCTATGGGAATTGATGCGGTAAAAGTAAAAACAAGACAGAGACTAGAAAAATCTATCCACCAAGCAAGAGAGAGAGATGGCTCAACTTTGATAGAGGTTCTTGTAGACCCTGGTGTGGGCGTGCCGGGGTATGAGGCCTGGTGGGATGTCCCCGTTGCTGAGGTGTCTAAATCAGACAGGGTTACAAAAATCAGAAAAGAGTACGACAAAAAGATAAAAGGCGAGAAAGATTTTTAATTTAGATGATAGAAGTGTGCGTTTTGGTATTGCCCCAATTAACTGGAGTAATGATGATATGCCAGAGCTAGGAGGAAACTATACTTTAGACACAATCCTTAAAGAAATGACAGAGTCGGGCTATAGTGGCACAGAAATTGGAAACAAGTTTCCTAAAGATTCTTCTAGCATTAAACAGGTCCTTACAAGTTTCAATCTTGAGCTAGCTTCAGCCTGGCATTCTACGTATTTTTTATCAAAGAATCTTGACCCAGAGCTTGAAAGGGTTCACAAAAAAGCAGCACTTTTAGCTGGCGCTGGCGCTAAAATCATTAATATAGCAGAATGCTCAGGCTCTGTACATGGAACAATAAATAATCCCCTTTCATCAAAGCCTGTTTGCAACGAAGAAGACTGGGCCAGGCTAACAGATTGTTTAAACAAAGCGGGAAAGGTTTGTAACTCTTATGGACTAAGTATCGCATACCATCATCACATGGGTACATATATTCAAAATGAAAACGAGGTGTATAGATTGCTATCAGACACAGATCCAAAACTTGTTAATCTTTGTGCTGACACGGGGCATATGTATTTTGCGGGCATTGACCCAGTAAGGTTTTTCAAAAATAATATGAATCGTATTAAGCACATACACTTCAAGGATTTGAGATCTAATATATTTAAAAATCTAAATTTCAAAGAGACTTCATTTTTAAAGGCAGTATTGAGTGGGGTCTTTACTGTCCCGGGTGACGGCTGTATTGACTTTGAGACCATCAGTAATGTGATTATTAAAGCGGAATACCGTGGTTGGATAATTGTCGAGGCTGAACAAGACCCGGCTATAGCAAATCCGTTAGAATATGCAATGCAATCCAAACAATATATTAATAAAATTTGGGATAATTAAAATGGCTCAAAAAACAAAAATGCAACAAACAGCTGAGTTGGGATCTGACTGGTGGAATGATTCTAATGATCATGTTGAACTTCAACACGCATATAATGAGGGCGCTGTGGGTGCGACCTCGAACCCTGTTATTACCTTAAACAGTGTCAAAAGTCATCCCGGCGTGTGGAACCCTGTAATCGATACAATGATAATGGAAAACTCCAGCGCAACTGAGGATGAAATCCTTTGGCTGTTGATGGACAAAGTTGGAAGGAAAGCAGCAAAAATATTGTTGCCGGTTTATGAAAAAACTAACGGAGAAAAGGGGAAACTATCTCTTCAGGTAAATCCAAAATATTACAGAAACGCTGAGACTATGTTTAAACAGGGGAAATATTTAGCTTCTCTTGCGCCTAATATTGCAATAAAGTGCCCTGCTTTACCGGCAGGAATTGATGCAATGGAAAAACTAACATCTGTGGGAATATCTGTTAATGCGACTGTTAGTTTTACGGTTCCGCAGGCTCTGCAAGTGGCAGAGGCAATTGAGCGTGGTCTTTCAACTGCAGAAAAGAATGGTGTAGACACATCGAACATAACCCCCTACGTGACTATTATGGTCGGACGCATAGATGATCACCTAAAACGTCAAAAAGAGGCCGAGAATATTAATGTCAATTCAGATATAATAGACTGGGCATCAATAGCTATTTTTAAAAATGCTTATACCATATTTAAGAATAAAGACTATCGGTCAAAGCTATTAGCAGCCGCATTCAGATGCGATTTACATTGGAAAGAAATTGTTGGAGGAGACATAATAATCAGCATGCCCTATGAGTGGTGGAATCGGTTTAATGATTCTGATATAGAGGTGCTCAATAGAATGGAAAACCCAGTGGATGAGAGCCTGGTTTGCGCCTTACAAGAAAACTTTAAAGACTTTAACCGGGCCTATGATAAAGACGGAATGAAGCCTGAAGAGTTCGAATCGTTTGGCGCCACTGTACACACCCTGAAAACCTTTTTAGGTGGCTATGATGAATTTATAAACCTGATTCGAAATCGCATGATTGGAGAATAGGAGAACACTATGAGTTTAATTCATCCACACAGAGATGGTTTTAAAACTGGTATTAATGCCTATGGTGACACACAAGAAAAAACCGGAATGGATTTTGATATAATAATTATTAATAACAATGATACCTGGGCAATAAAAGAAAACGAGAAAGAGGTCGCTGTCATCATAGTCGAAGGCACTGGGAAAATTGAGTTCCAAGAATCGGAGTTTTTATTTGAGAGGCCGAACTGGATTGATTGTGATCCGGCAGTGATTCATATGGGTCCTGGTGAAAATGTAAAACTATCTACCTCGTCTCAGTCGCGCATCGCGGTTGTAAAAACAATAAATGAAAACAAGTTCCATGGAAGGGTCTATTTACCAGAAGACATTGACACCGAGCACAGAGGAAAAGACCAGCTTGATGACACCTGTTATCGTTTAGTAAGGCTCGCATTTGATAACACAATTTCTCCAAAAGAGTCAAAGCTTGTAATCGGAGAGGTTCTAAATTTTCCAGGAAAATGGAGTAGCTATCCACCGCACCATCACTCACAACCAGAACTATATTATTATGAACTTTCACCGGGTTGGGGCTATGGCCACGGGGAACTAGGTGAGGATGTTTATAAAATAAAGAATGGTGACGTGCTGGTAATTACCAATAGTAAAACACACAGTCAGGCCTCTGCGCCCGGTTTTTATATGTATTATCTTTGGGCAATAAGACACGGTGACCAAAAAAGATATGATGGTTTTACATATATTAAATCTTTTGAAAATATGTTGGAGTAGTTAATGGTTAATAATGTTTTTTTAATTTTCATGTTTTTGTTCACTCTATCACTTAATAGGGCTGGCGCCGCTGAGATTGAATACTATTGGTCAGGGGCTGTGACCAAAAACAGTGTTGTTGTTTGTTTTGCCACTGATTCAGATGCAAAAATTAGGATTCAGTATAGTGATAACATTAATTTTAGGAGAAACACTCTGTTTTCGAGGACTCAGCGTTGCAGTGGTGAGTCTAACTACTTTTCTAAAATTCAATTATCTAGCCTGAAACCTGAAAAAACATATTACTATAGATTTAGTGTTGATGGAATAGTCGATAAAAATAAAACAGGAAAGTTTAAGACACACTCTAGTGGCCCGTTCTCATATAAGATCACACTTGCAACCTGCGCAACAACAGGATCAAACAATCCTGTTTTTGATCGCATCAGAGAAGAAGAATCCTTGTTCTATTTAATGTTGGGAGATTTTAACTATGGTAATATTCGCAGAGACTGTGATGATAATTTTTTAACCTATTATCGGGCAACACTTGGCTCTATAAAACAATCTAAACTATATCAGAATACAGCCATCGCATACATGTGGGATGATCATGATTATGGACCAAATAATAGCTCAGGAGTTTCCCCAAATCAATATGGTTATGTTGCCTGCCGGCCTGGGGCTCGTAGTGCCTATAAAAATTATGTACCCCATTATCCACTTGCATTTAAAGAAAGCGGTAAGGTGATTTCACAATCTTTTAATGTTGGTAGAGTAACATATTTATTAACAGATTTGCGATCTGAAAAAGACCGACCCTTGTTTAAGGGTAATTGTCTAAGTCCAACCTCAGAAAACTGTAAAAAGATAAAACAAGGAACTAACTTTGGTTCTGATGAGCATGTACAATGGTTTAAAGACCAACTATTGGAAGCAAAAAACAATAATTTTGCAGTGGTCTGGCACTCAAGCTTTCCATACTTAAGCGCCCCAGATCTAAGTTGGTTTAACTGCGATGAAGACAATACAATAAAAACAAATGAGGGCTTCGAGTGTGATGACCACGATAACTGGGGCTGGTACCCAGAAGAAAGAACAGACATAGCTAATTTTATAAAAAACAATAACATTCCCATTTGTATTGTTAGCGGCGATGCCCACATGAGCGCGATAGACGATGGTACAAATAGTGACTATGCCACCGGGGGTGGTGCGCCCATCCCGATATTTCATGCGGGGCCCCTTGACAGAAAACCCAGCATAAAAGGAGGGCCTTATTCAAACGGTGTCAGTGGGGTTCGGGGTCAGTATGGAATTATGGAAATTATTGATAGTGGTGGAGACGAGCTATGTGTCGAATGGAAAACAAAGAACTATAAAGGTGAATTTGTAAAAAACACCACCGGCAATCTACTACAGCACTCATTCTGTTTTGATTTAGGAGAATAATGATCTTAAATATCATTATTCGGTGTTTGGTGCCGGTCATTATGATATTCAGCATTCCTTTTTTAGAAAAATCTTCGGCTCAAAACATTATTAATAATGCACACTCACATAATGACTACTTAAACAAAAGGCCGCTGTTTAGCGCTCTTGAAAACAACTTTAAAAGTATAGAGGTAGATATTTTTTTGCTTAAGTCGGACCTATATGTTGGTCATAATTGGCTTCAATTAAGAAAAAATAACACAATTGAAAAATTATATTTAGACCCCCTTTGGAAGCTTTTTAATGAAAATAAAGGATTTATATACCAAAATAATATTCCTCTTTATCTGTTGGTTGACATAAAAACAACAGCAGGAGCAACGCATGATATTCTGAAGGTTGTGCTTAAGAAGTATAAACCAATGTTGACCCGCGTGGTGTCTGACTCACTGATCCGGGGATCTGTTACAATAATACTGTCGGGAAATAAGCCCGGTCTCGAAGATTTTAAAGATAAGATAGATCGGTTTGTTTTTTTAGATGGTCGTTTTTCAAATATTAATAAAAACATATCTAATATTCTGATGCCTATCATTAGTATAGACTGGTCAGATCATTTTCGGTGGAATGGTGTTGGGATTATGCCAAAAAATGAAATGATCGTATTAAACAATCTTGTACGTAAAATTCATCAAGAAAAAAAACAATTGCGGTTTTGGGCTTCCCCTGATAATAAAAATAGTTGGAGTGTTTTAGAAAATGCAGGTGTTGATTTAATCAACACTGATAAGATTAATGAATTTTCAAACTATAAGATTCAAAACTAATAATCAGTCCAAATATCTTTGGACTTCATCGCGCAATGCTTTGTCTAAATAAATAGGGGTGTTTTGAATTGCGATAGACGGGTCACACCCATCAGGGCTAATCTGTTTTAACCGCGTTATCCCCGGCAGGTTGAGATCCTGAAGCTTCTCTTTTACAGTGCCTCCAAACGCTATTACTGGGATTGAATGTTTTTTACCTATTTTGCCCAAGTGCATTATCAGTTTTCCGTTACTTGTTTGTTTGTCTATACTCCCCTCGCCCGTAATTATTAGGTCATAGTTGTTTTGTTTAATTTTATTTTTTAGACCTATGAGTTTCTGAATTAATTTAAATCCAGACTGAAATTTTGCGTCCAAAAAATTCATAGCACTAAACCCCACTCCTCCGGCCGCACCCGCGCCTTCAGATTTAGTACAATCTACCCCACTATGTTTTTTTGCTACCTCCGAAAAATATTTTAAGCGCCTCTCAAGTATGTCTAGTTGGTCGGCATTTGCACCTTTTTGTTTTCCATACGAATACGTGGCACCACTGGGCCCTAAAAGTATGTTTGTCACATCGCAGGCAACGACAAACGAAACCTCTTTTATTTTTTCAATAATTTTAGGATTATCGATCCTTATAATGTTTTCAATGTTTTCAACTAATCCGCTGACTCTTTCATTGTTAGAATTATAATATTTATAACCAAGCGCCTCTAACATCCCTATGCCTATGTCATTTGTGGCGCTTCCACCAATAAATAAAATAATTTTTTTTATGTCCTTTTTTACTGCATCAAGAATAAGCTGGCCGGTTCCATAGCTTGTAGTCTTCATGGGGTCTCTTAATTTTTGTGGGATCATTTGCAACCCGGAAGCTTTTGCCATTTCTATGATAGCTGTGTTGGTTTCTTTTTGTATACAATACTCTGATGACACCCCTTTACCAACCGGATTTTTTATAATAACAGACTTAAAATCATAACCGGGAATAAATCTAAACACGTCGATGCTTCCCTCCCCACCGTCTGCCATTGGTATACAATCAACCGTTGAATTAGAATTCATATCTAAAACACTCTTGTTTGCAATCTCACAAAACTCTGTTGAGCTGATGCTGCCTTTGAAAGAGTCCGGTATTATTAATATACGAGGACCTTTTTTTATCATATCAGTTGAGCATCGATTCTGTCTGTTATAATTCCAGCAACGCCGAGGTGTTTGCAATAATCGATTGCAGACTCTGAGTTCACTGTCCAAGTGTTGACCGACACGTTTTTTTTATTACAACTATCTATAAGGCTATTATTTAATAGGTCTGCTCTGGGGTGAAGGCAGTCTGGGTGTGCTAGGTGCATCCACTTAATCATATCAGTGGTCTCAACCAAATAACCTGTTTTTGTGTTTGGAATAAACCAGCGGGCATAAAAAACAATAAAAGGATTGAATGATGATATAAGTGGTGACTGTTTTATTTGTTTTTTTAAAATCATTTTTCTCAGTATTGATATAGTTGAAAAGTCTAGGGGGCCCGAAAACTTTACCTCTATGTTTATTCTTATATTGTTGGGTAGTTGATTGAGTGCATTTTCTAATCGGGGCATAGGTTTCTGATTGTTAGGGTGGGAGCGCACTCCAGTTTTAACCTCATCAAGCTCTGAAGAGTCCATTTCATGAATATAACCACTGTCGCTGGTCTCTCTTTCTAGTTGATGATTGTGAGAACAATAGATAACACCATCTTTAGATGACAAGATATCTAGTTCAATTCCACTATATCCCAATTTAATAGACTCACTATATGCTTCAACTGTATTCTCGGGAAAATTTTTTGTGGTTCCTCTGTGCGCAATCATCATTGGGTTGGAGATATAAAAACCCCCCATCCCTCGCGCTCTCCAGTGGCCGAAGTAACTAACAATAATTATTAATAAAACCAGGGCCGTTGTTATCATTTTAAAGGTAGAAGGGTAAGCCTTTTAAACTTATTGCTTTTTCTGATGTGCGACTCATCAAACCAGGTCGTTCTATATTTTCCGCTATGGTATAGGTCTGCCTGGTCTTTATAGTGTGGGCTGTTATACAATCCTGACTGCCCAGTTGGTATTATCTGTTGGGTTTCATTTAGGTTGCTAAAATCCACTACACGCCTCATTGAGGCGCCGGCCGTTTGTGCATATGGGTCACTGAATGAGTAAGAGCCAGCGTTTGGAGACTTGTCCGAGCCACCAGAGAGGTATGGACCAACATTTAAACCAAATATCCAATCTAAAATCTTTTTTGAACCTATTTTATGATTGTGTGTCAAATAGTGAACTCTCCCCCATTCCCAATTGTTTATATTTTGCCCGGCAACGCTTTCTATATCACGAACACCGTTGATAAACGATCTTGTTAATATCTCATCCAGCGTTTCAATCTTGTTTCTTGTTGTGATATCATCAATCCAAGAAGAATTTCGCTCTGCTAATATTTTTCTAAGACTGCGGTTGTGTAAATATTTCATTGAGGTAAACGCATCTAAATATTGATCTCCCAACAAATCTAATTCATCGCCAAAAATAGAGATCACAACTTGACGCAAAACGGAGTGGAAAATAAGAGCTCCTTTTGACTCTGGTGACTCGACAAAGTCCCAATTTTCTAATATTTTTATTGCTTCTTTATGCCTCCCTATTTCTTCGCCTGTTTTTATAGATAATAGTAATGGGGTTATCTCTTTCGCAAATAAAGATGTATAGTCTAGTTGGATAGATTTCATATCTTCCACTTTAGCCATATCTAAAGTGTCTAATCTTTTTATTATTTGTTGTGCTCTGCTTGGGTCTGCCCAAAGACCGCTTATATAATAGGGAAAAGAGTCACCAATTGTTTTATTGTTTGCGGTAGCAATATATCCCTTTTTAGGGTTGAATAAGTATGGCATTTCTTCATATGGTACTCTTCCACTCCAATCATAGTCTGGGTCGTGCCCCGGCCGCGGTATTAAACTAGACCCCTCTTTCCTTATCGGAAGAAAAACAGCGGGCCTCCATCCAATATTGCCATTAACATCTGCATAAACAATATTTTGGCCCGGTACTCCAAAATGTTTTAGTGCTCTTGAAAAATCATTCCAATTTTTTGCTGTTGCCAAACCAAATAAACCATCTATCTCTTTCGTAAGCCAATTACCTGTCCATGCCATAGACAGTGCAGAGTTTTCGCCTTTTAACAAGCTATGAACATCGGTAATTATTGGTCCATGATGAGTGAGCCTAATTGTAATGGTCGTATCTCTGTTGTTTCTTAGTTTGATAGTTTCTTCAATGGTTTTCATATTCTGCCATTCGTCGTCGTATAAGTATTGATCTTCGTTTTTAGGATTAATTTTTTCAATAAAAAAATCCATGTCATCTACCATAGAGTTTGTAAACCCCCAGGCAATGTTTTCATTTTGACCAATAATCGGCATCGGGATGCCAGCCAGGCATAATCCGCTTATATTAAAACGTCCTCCCTTTAGGTGCATTTCATACCACCTGGGAGGTTGTGTAAACTCAAGATGGGGATCGTTTGCCAAAAGCGGTTTTCCGGATTTTGTTCTAGATCCAGAAACAACCCAGTTGTTTGATCCAGAAACCGATGAATTATAGCCAAGTGTTTTTTGTAGTTTTAATTCTTCATCCATCAGTTTTGAAAATATTTCTTTTTCCAGGCCATTATTCTTTTGTGTTATGGATGGGTGTGTGTTACTATAATAAGGGTAGATCTCTTTTAACTTTTCCTTTCCAAAATAATTTTCGATTGCACCAAAAACAATTTCTGGTTTCCAAGAGGATGACATTTCCCTTGCCATCATTCTCGCGTAGCCAGTAACAATAGAGGGGTTCCACACAGGTGGTTTCATTCCTATTAGTTTAAACTCAACTGGGAGATCGTTGTGCACCTCATTAATTCTATAATTAATTCCAGCACAGAAAGCGCCCATTAAATTAACCGTCTCTTTGTTTAGCTCCCCGACCAACCTTTTTGCTGTGTCGTGTATCCTCCAGGTTCTAAGATAGATATCGCTGCTGATTAGTTCATCACCAAAAGCATAGGCAAGCTCTCCACGAACCGAGTAATTAACCACAGACATTTGAAACAGCCTGTCTCTGGCAGCATAATAACCTGCAGCATAAAAAAGATCTTCTTCGTTTTGTGCAAAAATATGAGGCACTCCATACGTGTCTGTATATATATCAACAGGCTTATTTAAGCCGTCTATTGATATGTGACCATTGTATTTTGGGATGGGGTGGTGAAAATACCAAAGGGCTGAAAAAACCGCGGTCACTATAAAAGTAAGTAAAATTTTATTTTTCATCAGTGCTAAATATTAGGCCCATTATAAATGTTAACTCTTATTTTTAACGGTTAGTAGAATTTTTTTGTTGGGGTCGATTTTAATTTTATTATAATGAGGGACTGCTATCATTGTTGGTTTGTTTGTCAAAGATAGTTTTCGATGTCGTAAACCAGTGTTTGAATTGTAATAGACCTCAACCGGCATTGAAAAATTTTTATTCTCCCAATATAGGTCAATAAACGTATGGTTGGATCCATGTTTTGTGCTTTGCATTAAAACGGGGTAATCTTTTTCATATAAATAGGTTTTAAAAAACCAATCTATCTTGTTTCCTGTTTTTAAGTGAACAAGATCAATAAAATCCTTTGTCGTTACTTGATTGTTGGGCAGTTGTTTTTTACTATATAAAAACTCACTTAAAACTTCAAAAAATTTATCATCGCCGATTAAATATCGAAGCATGTGTAAAACATATGCTCCCTTATTATAGGGGTCCAGTCCTGATACGTTTTCTATTGTGGCATTCCGGTGTGGTATAATTGATTGATTTAGTGGGATTTTCTTAATTAATTTTTTTCTAAAAAACTTATTATACTCCTCTATACCATATTTTTCTTCTAAATAAAGAGCCTCTGTATACACAGCAAACCCTTCGTGTATCCATAGGTCGGCCCAGTCTGATACACTTAAATAATTTCCCCACCACTCGTGTGACATTTCATGGAATAATAAAAAATCATAACCTTTTTCGTTGTTTTTGTAGCCGTTTCCATAAGCAATCATTGTTTGGTGTTCCATTCCCCAATAGGGAGTATTAACAAGTCCAAATTTTTCTTTTATCCATGGATATTGTCCAAAGTTTCTTGTAAAAAATTCCAAAAAACCTTCTGCCTGATCTAACAAAGTCTCCGCGCCATCTATATTATCTTTAAGAACATAAAACTGGACCCTTAACGGCTTTCCTAAGACCGGGGAGATTCTCTCGATAATATCAAAATTTCCAATGGTAAAATTGATATTATATGGGTTGATATTATAGTTCGTTTTCCAGTGCCAGGTGTGCCACTTGTTTTTATGTTCTTCCACGCTTTGAAGGAGCCCATTAGCTGCAACAGATAGTGGTTTTTGAACGGTTATGTATAGATCTACACTATCTGGCTCGTCGCTTGGGTGCTCTTTACACGGAAACCAAATATGTGCTCCGTTCCCCTGACACGATATCCCAACCCATGGATATCCGTCTTTACTTTTATCCCACGTAAACCCCCCACTCCAAGGGGGTTTCTCAGCCTCTGGGGGTTTTCCTTTATATACAACTCTAATAGTGGTTATAGAGTCAGCTTTAATGCCTTTGGCTGTAATAAATATTTTATTTTGCTGATGTTTAAATGGTGTCGAAACACCATCAATTAAAACCCTAGAAACAAAAAATTGTTTAATTAGATCTAATTCTATAAATCTTATTTCATCCAATATTTTTATTTTTATATCAACATATCCGGAAATCATTTTTCTTTTTGTGTCTACCCTTATTCTGAGGTCATAGTGGTTAACATCTATGGCTATCTGATCTCCAGATAAAGCGCCCCCAGATGTGACACCTATTGAGAAACTGATTGTTAAAATAATTAATTGTACAACTATTAGTTTTTTCAACGGTCTACTCGATACTGATATTGATAAATCCCACTCGCTTTCGACACCTTTACCAGTCTTTCAAAAATCAAGTTTAATTCTGGTACTTTTTCAGTAAACAATGAAATACCTCCCCCAAGGATAAGTGGATGTGGTGTGATATAGATGTGGGTAATAAAAGAATAAAACCTAGAATAGGTTTTTCCACCCCCCGCTATAAAACACCGATTGTTAGATATATTACTAATTATTTCTTCTGGGGTGTCATCTCGGTGAACGACTAATACGTCTCTTCCTAAAAATTCATTGGATAGTGTTTTATATGTATTAGATCCCATAATAACCGGGCACCCTGTTGTCTGTTTTTTAAAAAGGTGTAAGTCTTGAGTCCATTTCGTTATTTCGTGGCTGTTCCTAGCAATAAAACCATCAACTGTCACAGCGGCTATTAATATAATTTCTGATGGCATATCAATAGGGTTTTTGTAATGCTTTAACCTGATTTTTTAGGAATATATAAATCTGTTACTGTACCCTCAAAAACCTCAGCAGCATTTGCAAAGGTTTCACTAAGAGTGGGGTGAGGATGAATAGTTAGGCTAATGTCTTCAGCGTCTGCGCCCATTTCTATTGCAAGTGCTCCCTCAGATATAAGATCACCAGCATTGGGGCCAACGATACCAACGCCTATTGTTCTTTTTGTATCTGGGTCAAAAATAATTTTTGTTCGCCCTTCGTTTCTTCCTAGTGAAAGAGACTTTCCACTTGCCGCCCAAGGAAACTCACCTATTCTATAGGGTATTGATTTTTCTTTTGCCTCCTCTTCAGTGATTCCAACCCAGGCTATTTCTGGATCAGTAAAAATAACAGCGGGGATAGCCTTTGCATCAAATTTAGCAGGTAGGCCACAGATGACCTCTGCGGCGACTTTTCCTTCGTGAGTTGCTTTGTGTGCGAGCATTGGGTTTCCTACAATATCTCCTATTGCATATATATTGTCAATGTTCGTTTTTTGGTGTTTATCAACCACAATAAACCCTTGATCATTAATTATTATTGTTGTGTTTTCTAGTCCTATATTTTTTGTATTTGGTGTTCTACCAACAGAAAGAAGAACCTGATCGAATTTTTTTGTACTTCTTTTTCCATCTTTTTCCATGGTAACTGTGAGCCCTTTTGGTTTTGATGGTTTTACATTTGTTATTTTTGTCGATAAATAAATTTCTTCAAATTTTTTGTTTAGCTTTCTGGTGAGTGGCTTAACAAGATCAGCGTCTGCTCCTGGAAGTAATTTTGGTAAAAACTCCGCCACACTAACAACAGACCCTAAGGCGCTAAACACAGTTCCCATTTCCAGCCCTATATAGCCACCCCCAATTATTAGTAGGTTTTTGGGGACCCTTACTAGGTCCAACGCTGTTCGAGAGGTAAGCACATCTTTATTATCCATCGGGACCCCGGGGATCGTAGACGATGAAGACCCGGCAGCTATAATACAGTTATCAAATGTAATTATTTTGCTCTTTGATCCTGATTTAATCTGTATCTCAGAGTTAGATAAAAATATAGCCTCACCGTGAATTGTTTCTACTTTTCTTGCTTTGGCCATCTGGCTTATACCATTTGATAATTGTGTCACAATTTTTGATTTCCAACTACGAACACCTTCCATATCTATTTTTGGTTTTGAAAATCCCACTCCCATATTTTTTAGTGAGCTGGTTTCTTCTATTACCTTTGCTATGTGTAATAGTGTTTTTGAGGGTATACAACCCCTATTTAAACAAACACCTCCCAGAGTAGGGTTTTTATCTATTATTAAAACCTTCTTGCCGAGATCTGCGGCTCTAAATGCGGCCGAATAACCACCTGGTCCGGAGCCTATCACTAGTGTGTCTATGTGGTTTTTAGTGAACATTTTTATAACTCAAAGGTTGTTCCGTCAAGCACAGCATTAGAAAAAAATGATGTGAACGCCACCCCTATCGCACCATCAATAACGCGATGATCGTAGGATAAAGAAAAAGGCATTGTAAGCGTTGGTATAATTTCTTTTAATTTGTGGTTATATATTGGTTTCCAAACGCTTTTAGAAATACCCATAATTGCCACCTCTGGTGGATTAATAATTGGTGTGAAATATGTTCCTCCAATTCCTCCCAAGCTAGATATTGTAAACGAACCACCCTTTAGTTCATTGGGGTTTAATTTTCCTAATCTCGCTCTTTCACTAATATCCACAAGCTCTTTGGATAGGGCGGTGATTGATTTTTTATCTGCATTTTTAATCACAGGAACGATTAGCCCGGTTGGCGTGTCAACAGCTATGCCCAGGTTATAATAGTTTTTAATAACCAGGTTTTCTCCTTTGTGGTCTAATGAGCTATTAAAGGATGGGAATTTTTTAAGGGTTTTAATTACGGCTTTCATAATGAAGGGTAGAAATGTTATCTTTATGTTTTTTTTCTGTCCCCCTATTTTTAGTTTTTCTCTTTTGGTGTTAAGCATAGAAATGTCGGCCTCATCAAACTGGGTGACGTGGGGAATTGTTTGCCAGGATTTTTGCAACCTGTTGCCTGTTATTTTTTGAATCTTTGTTAATGCTTTTGTCTCGATTTCACCCCACTTTGAAAAGTCTGTTTTTGGCTGAATATATATATTAACACCTCCGCTTTGTGTCGTTTTCTGTTTTATATATCCATGTAGGTCGTCTTTTGTTATTCTTCCTTTTGGTCCGGTTGCTTTGACTTGAGAGAGAACAATCTCTAGCTCTCTGGCCAACTTTCTAACACCTGGACTTGCGAATGTTTTGTCCTTTGTTTCTGTTTCTTTTATTTCTTTAGACTTGTTTACAGTCTTTTGATTTTTTTCGTTTTTAGGCGCAACTTTTTTCCCTGTCTTTTCTTTTGTCGTTTTAAGGCTGGGGGTTACCTCCATCATAATTAATATCTCACCGGTTTTAACTTCATCACCGACAGAAACAAAAATTTTTTTAATAATACCTCTGTATTCTGATGGTATTTCCATACTGGCTTTTTCTGACTCTAAAACCAATATAATATCATCCAACAACACACTATCACCGGGTGAGACCAAAACCTCACTAACATCAGCCGAGTTGATACCTTCTCCAAGGTCTGGTAATAAAATTTCTTTTAACATATCAAACGGTTATTGGACTGGGTTTATTTGAATCTATATTATACTTTTTTATCACCTCATTTGCCACACGCATTTCTATCTTTTCCTCAATAGCAAGTGCGCGTACAGCCGTTAACACAATATAATATCTGTCTATCTCAAAAAAGTGCCTCAGATTTTCTCTTGTGTCGCTTCTTCCGAAACCGTCGGTTCCAAGTGCATAATATTCCCCTGAGACATATGAAGCAATTTGCTCAGATGACATCTTTACATAGTCTGACACAGCTATTGTCGGCACTGGGTTTTTGTTAAGTGATTTTTCCAAGTGACATTGTTTTGGTTTTTCACCTGGATTCATAATGTTCCACCTTTCAACCTCCTCTGCCTCTCTTCGTAGTTCAGTAAACGAGGTAACGTTCCAAATCCCCGGCTCTATTCCCCAATCGTTAATAAGTAGCTCTGCGGCAGCTATTACCTCATTAAGCAGTGGGCCACTTCCAAGCAGTCTAACCGTTGGGTTTTTTGTTGTATGGATTTTATACATTCCTTTGATTATATCTTTTTCAACCCCGTTTGGCATTTCGGGGTGAATATAGTTTTCGTTTTCAAGTGTGAGATAGTATATGACATCTTTTTGATCATAAAACATTTCTTTTATACCGTGCTGGATTATAACCGCTATCTCATAACCATATGCAACATCATAGGCTTTAATGTTTGGCGTAGCGGCGGCGGCTAAATGACTGTGGCCGTCTTGATGTTGTAGGCCCTCACCGTTCAAGGTGGTTCTTCCGGCGGTTCCACCAAGTAAAAATCCTCTAGTCCTCATGTCGCCAGCGGCCCAAATAAAATCCCACACTCTTTGAAACCCAAACATTGAATAATAAATATAGAACGGGATCATGTTTTTCCCCGTTGTTTGGTAAGACATTCCAGCAGCAATAAATGATGAAATTGCGCCTGCCTCATTGATTCCCTCTTCAAAAATTTGACCATTTACAGCTTCTTTGTAATATAGAAATTGGTCTGAATCTACAGGATCATAAAGCTGACCTTTGTGCGAATAAATACCAAGTTGTCTAAACAGTGGGTCCATACCAAATGTTCTTGCTTCATCTGGGATAATTGGTACAATCTTTTTGCCAATTTTTTTATCTCTGCATAATATTGTTAATAACCTAACAAAGGCCATTGTTGTAGAAATTGTTCTTTCACCTGTTCCTCCTAAAAGCTCTTGAAAAACATTAAGGTTGGGTGGAGACATTTTTTTATTAGAAACAATTCTTTTGGGTAGAAAACCACCGAGCTTATCACGGCACTCTTTTACATATTTTATTTCTTTGCTGTTAGACCGCGGTTTAAAGAAGGGCGCAGTAATTGTTTTTTCGTCGGAAAGCTGAATATTAAACCTGTCTCTAAAATATAATAGTTCTTTTTCGTTTAATTTTTTTTGGTTGTGTGTTATGTTTCTACCCTCACCCGCCTCACCTAAACCATAGCCCTTTATCGTTCTTGCAAGTATTACCGTTGGTTGGCCACTGTGTTCGGTGGCTTCTTTATATGCTGCGTACATTTTTACTGGATCGTGACCACCTAGTTTCATTTTAATGAGCTCATCATCACTAATATTAGAAACCATCGCAAGGGTTTCGGGGTATTTCCCAAAAAAATGCTCTCTAAAATATGCCCCGCCTTCTACTACATATTTTAATAACTCACCGTCAACAACCTCTTCCATTCTTTGTAATAATTTTCCTGTTTCATCTTTTTTAAGTAAATCGTCCCATTCTGAGCCCCAGACAACCTTAATCACGTTCCAACCAGCACCACGAAAGGCACCCTCAAGTTCTTGTATTATTTTACTATTTCCTCTGACCGGGCCATCTAATCTTTGGAGATTACAGTTTATGACAAATATTAGGTTGTCTAACTCTTCTTTTGATGCTAGTGTGAGCGCTCCTTTAGACTCTGGTTCATCCATTTCACCGTCCCCAAGAAATGCCCAAATTTTTCTTCCGCTATTTTCTATGATTCCACGGTCAATCATATAGTTTAAGAACCGAGCTTGGTAGATTGCCATAATAGGACCAAGACCCATTGATACCGTAGCAAATTGCCAATAATTTGGCATTAGATAGGGATGGGGATAAGAGGATAGCCCACCGGGAGTAAGTTCTTTTCTAAAGTTTTCAAGGTTTTTTTTTGTTAGTCTTCCTTCTAAAAAAGATCTTGCGTAGTGCCCTGGGGATCCGTGGCCTTGATAAAATATAAGGTCTCCTCCGCTTGAATGATCTAACCCCTTAAAAAAATGATTGTATGCAACCTCATAAAGTGTAGCGGATGATGCATAGGTCGAGATGTGTCCACCAATGCCTGGGGTTTCTGTGTTTGCTCTTACCACCATAGCCATTGCGTTCCATCGGATTATGGATTTAATTCTTCTTTCTATTGTTCTGTCTCCCGGATATTTGGGCTCATCGATTGGTAAGATTGTATTTAGAAAGGGAGTGTTTGTGTTAAACGGGAGTCTCGCGCCTTTAGACTGAGCATATTTTACTAACTTTTCCAATAGAAACCGCGTTCTCTCAAACCCGTGTTCTTCTAGGGAATCATTAATTGACTCAATCCATTCTTGTGTCTCTTGGAGGTCTGTATCTTTATACAATTCTAGCAATTTTTATAAAATACTTAGCGAAAAACTTAACACAATTAACAATCAGACTTCTATTTCTTTTGTCTCGTTGTTTTTGTGTGGTGGGGGTGTTATTTCACCCCGGATAGTTCTTGTAAAAGACGCCAGTTTTCCAGTTGATGTTCCTGCGCGGTTAAAATAATTTTGTCTGGGTTTCCATTTTTATCAAAGTGTTTAGAAAAACGCCCTTCTGTTTTTGCAAAAGAAGTAAAATCAATTTGTTCTTTTGTCTTGGGATTTACATACCAGTCGTTGTTTTTTGCTGGATTTCCTTGTAGGGACAACCTTTCTGAAAATCGACTTCCTTTTGTGGGGTCATAAATAAAAACGGGGAATGCTCTAGAATCTGCAGCAAGTTTTGCCTGGTGCATGGCCATATCGTCTGCAACTCCGTGTTCTGGTTGACAGGTGGTAAACACATTAATTACCGCTGGCCCGGGGTACTCATTCGCCGCCATTACCGCTTTATAAAAATGATTCGTGTGGGCGCAGGTTGTCTGGGCAACAAAAACGTCGGGGTGCATCATGCATAAATTCCCAATTTCTTTTCTTCGTTCTGTTTTTCCACCAATTTCTTTACCGACCATAGACATTTTTGCATCTTGGCCAACATAAGAAGCGGTAGATGTTTGTCCGCCCGTGTTTGAATATACCTGCGTGTCTAAAATTAGAACATTAATATCCATACCTGATGCTAGCATCCTCGACAAAGACTGAAACCCTATGTCTATCATTGCACCGTCTCCGCCAACACACCATAGTTTTTTATCTTGCCACCCCATCTGGTCCCAGCGGGATCGGACACCCATTGCATCAGCAGACACATTTTCAAATAAAGAATTAGTCCAGGGTACTAAAAAAGGGTTATATGGGTAGGTAGAACCATAAACCGTGTTACACCCCGTGGCTGCGACAATACCAATGCTTTCTTTACCATAAACAAATCCTGTAGCCGCAAGCATCATTCTAAGGGCAGACCCTTCTCCACAACCCATACATGAGCCAGCACCACCGGTATATAATAAAGAATCGCTTGCCAACATCATATCCACCAAAACCCTTTCATTAATATATTCTGGTGGTGTGTCACCCAGGGATGTAAAAAAATCAAAAGCTTCTTGGTACGTGGGGATTGTGTTGTCGTTTTTTGAAATCATAGAAAGCGCCTTATGGTCTCCGCAGGCATCAACACATTCTGCACAACCTTTACACTTTGTTGGGTCAATGAATATGCCAAATTTTGCGGGTTCTTTACCTTGTTTTTCTGGAACTTTTGAAAACTTATTTGTGTCTGCCCACTGTTCCGATATCCAGCCTTTAATCTCACCATCTTTTAATTTTTTAACTGTTTTATTTAACTGTGATTCGGGTATAGCCTTACCTAGGATTGCGGTGTCTGGGCACTGTGTAACACATTCCATACAGGCAACACAGTTTTCGGAGGTGAACTCAGGGATGTCTGGGGCTATATAACTAAAGTCGCGGAGCGCGCCTGTTCCAGCGGGAATTAAGCTTCTCGCGGTGGTTTTATCTGCTGGTAGGCCCTCTTCTGCTGTACCATTGTTATATGCACCTACAATTCTATCGTTGAAATCTTGTATGTCTAATATCTCAAAGGCAGTTTTTTTGTTCTGTTTTGATATGGTTTTGCTCATGCTACAGCCACCTCTTCCTGTGGCTGTGAAACCTCAAAAACCTCTTTAAATCCTCTTTTTACACAATTTAAATTATCTTTTACAACTTGCTTACCTCGTTTTCCAAAGTATTTTTGTAATGATTTCTCAACGCTATTCATTAGTTCTTTTTCGCTGATTCCAGATCGATTTAAAAAAGGTGTCGCTTTTAAAAAGATTCCCAAAAGAACAATGCCTTGCATTCTTTGAATTAGATCTGTCTTGGAGGAAATTTCTTTAGCTATTTTTACTGTGTCCAGAGCTAAAATCTTTATTTTTTTATTCAGAATGATTTTTTGTGCCCATTGTGGAATATCAGACCAAATATCAGAATGGATTGTTTTTTTCGTTTGTACAAAAAGCACACCTCTATCCTGAAGCCCCTTAAGTGGGTTTGCCAGATTAAAGGCGTTTATATCGTTTAGCGGTACAAACTCAACAAACTCTAATTCATTATGTGTTTTTACGTGGCTTGGGCTTGCTGTTAAATAATAGGTTGTGGGCAAGCCTTTTTTCTCAGAACCGTATTTGGGGTAAGCTTGTACATACATATCAAACAGGTCCGCCACAATAGTAGCAATAACTTTATTGGTTGTAACAGAACCGTATCCACCAATAGAGTGCCCCCGCATAGAAAATGTTCCTTCCGGCCGAATATCAATAGAATCTTTAGTTGGGAGCCCTAAATCATGGTCTATACCTATAGCAAAATAGTTTTTTTTATCGTTGATCATGTTTTCCACTACCGCCACAATATCATCTGGCCGAACGTCGCGGGATCCTAGGCCTGCAGATCCAGAATAAATTTTAGGCATATTTATGTTTTTGGATTTATTTTTTTGGAGTAGGTCTGCGAAGGCTGCCTTAATCTCTAGTGTTAAGGGGTTGCTTTCAGCTAAGGGATTATCCATTCTTTCTAAAATAGAAACACCTTTTACGTTTTTTAGTGCGTCTACAATTTGTTTACCAGGAAAAGGACGAAACGATGTTACATGAACAACGCCAACTTTAATGTTTTTTTCTTTTCTTAAATAATCTGCTGCTGCTTCTGCTGTTTCAATCATGGAACCCATACCAATAATAGCATACTCTGCATCGTCCATTGTATATTTTGAAATCAACCCATATTCTCGTCCAGTGAGTTTATAAAACTCTTCCATTGCCGATACTAGGCCTTGTTCAACTTTGTCCGTGTATGCTCTTTGGGCAATTTTTCCCTTCATATAAGAATCTTGGTTTTGTACAACGCCAGACATGATGGGATGATATGGGTCCATCATATTAACTAATTTTTCCTGGGGCCTACCTACGAACTCTTCCATCATTTCTGCTTCTGGAAGAAGAACGTTTTCTATGGTGTGTGTTGTTAAAAAACCATCCATTATGTTAAAAAACGGTGTGTTTGTGTCTTCTGCAACCCGCCTAGATATGAGCGCAAGGTCACCTCCTTCTTGAGCGTTTCTACCAAACAACATTCCCCAACCACAGTCAGACACTGCCATTACATCATCATGTCCTGCGTGTACGTTTAAAGAGTGAGACGTTAGGGCCCGGGCTCCAATATGAAAGACAACCGGCAGTCTCTTGCCTGAAATTGTGTATAAAACCTCTTTCATTAAAACCAACCCTTGGCCAGATGTGAAATTGGTCACTCGACCCCCAGCGACCGCAAACCCCTCACAAGCAGATGCGGAACTATGTTCAGACTCTGGCTCAATAAAGGCCATTTTTTCACCCCAAATGTTGGTCCCACCATTTGCAAGTACGGCCTGATAGCCGGAGCCCATGGTTGTTGATGATGTAATTGGATAGGCACAAGCACCTTGGGTGATGTGGGTCTCCACCCAAACCACTATTGCGGCTCCGTCTGCTGTAGACTTTATACCTGAAAATTTACTAATATGTGTTTTCTTTCATTTTAACCATTAAATAATGTGTGAATAATATAAACAAAGATTTTGGTTGTTTACACCTCAATGTCTTTCCAGTCTCCCTGTTTGATCTTGAGGGTTAGGACAATTGCCATTAGCATTAAATACATTGCAAACACAATCCATGGCGGCTTAAACCCCCCCCCGTTGACAACGCCTAAACAATAACTAAGCGGAAGCATAAAAAACCAGATAAGGACTGACTCAACCATTGCTGGGAAAAAAGTATTCCCAGCGCCGGTTAGGGCTAAAAACATTGTGAAGCCCACTGCGTCTACAAATTGAATTATGCCAATCAGGCGAAGGCCCCATATTCCCAGGTTTATAATATTTAGATCGTTTGTAAATAGCGATAAAATAAATTCCGGAAAGAAGATAAAAACTAGACCCATTGTACCCATAATGTATTCCGCTATTCTCAAAGACTCTTTTATGCTTTTTTCTGATTTTTCTATCTCTTTAGAACCCATGTGTTTTCCCACGAGCGTGGCACAAGCCTGTCCAACGCCAAGCGCCGGCATAAACGATGCGTGCATAATGGTAAATAAAAGCTGTGTTGTTGCTAGCTCAATAATTCCTATAATGGCCATAATTTTATAAAAAACGGACCAACCAATAGCAATCATTGTCTCTTGAATTCCCATAGGTAAAGATAGCTCAACCTGTTTTCGGAGCATTGTTTTATCAAGCCCGGCGCTTATTATGCCTCCATTGTTTTTAACCATTGTTTGTCTGTTTAAATAAAAACCATAGTGCGCCATCATCCAAACAGAGGCAATTAATGTTCCTATTGCTGCTCCGGTTACACCCATGCCCTCAAAGCCCGCCCAAAACCAAAAAAATGAGGGATCTAGGATTTCCCCAAAATGATTATTAAAAAAATTATTGATGGTGTTTTTTCCATAAATCAGCCCCACATTAAGGTAGGCGTTTATTATGTTGCTTGTGATGGTAACACTTAGGTGTACTTTTGTTTTTTCTATGCCCGTGTAAAACCCCTGAAACACAAAACTTATTGAGCTGAAAAAAAGACCAATCGATGAAATGGTAAAATAGCTTATTGCTAAAGGCGTTGTTATGTCGTCTACAATAAAAAGCGGTATAATTAAAAAGCCACATGACCAGCCTAAAAAAGAAATGGGTATAGAATATATCGCAGCTAATAAAAACCCATTGTTGAGCGCTTTTATACAGTCTCTTGTTTTGTTTTGACCAAGCCTCCTGGATGAAATGGTTTGCACGGAGGTTCTGATTCCCAAAACCAGGCTCAGTGCTCCCCATATAAGCATTCCACCCATTCCCACCGCAGCAAGGGCCTCGGGCCCCAAGCGGCCAACCATTGCAACATCCACAAGACTCATTAAAACCCTACTTAGGTTGCTTATTATGACGGGTAAGGCTAAAAACCACACTGCTTTAAAAATTTTATAGTCTTGTGGCAGTATAAAGTTTTTTAACACTTTTTAAAAAACAATATAATCGAAAATGATGTTTATTTTTTTCTCTTCTAGGTAGTTTTTTGTTTTACTACAAACAGGGGCTGTGGTGGCAAGGAAAACCGCTCCTATGATGTTGGGTTTAATTTGGTTTGTTGTCTCGTTTATTTTTTGCCCTGTTTTCATTATAATTCGAGACTTAACATTTTTAATAATATAGTGGTTGTCTTTGCTGTCAACAGCTATCTTTATTCGACTAGACAAACCAAACTCATTAGCGCCAACTGTTTTTAATTTTTTTTTAATATTCATTTAATACTGATTTAATATTAGTCGTGAAAAAGGTTTTAAGTTTTCTACTGTGAAATATACTCCATCTAAACAAGTAAAAGACGCTATTAATAATAACAGGCCTGTTCTTGCTTTAGAGTCTACAATTATTGCAAGTGGAATGCCTTATCCCCAAAATAAAGAGTTTTACAATAAAGCAGCGGAAATTTGCTACGGTCTTGATGTTGTGCCCGCAGCTATTGCAATAATTAACGGCGTTGTTCGGGTTGGGCTCGATCATGACCAAGTAGAACACATAGCAACAAGCGCTTCTGTGATTAAAGTTTCAAAAAGAGAGATTGGTGTTTGTATACAGGGTGGTCTTTCTGGTGCAACTACCGTTAGTAGTGCCTCACACATAGCTAACTCTATTGGGATAAGGGTTTTTTCAACAGGTGGAATCGGCGGAGTTCATGAAAACTATCAATCCACTATGGATATGTCTCAAGACCTTTATTCCCTTAGCGAAACCCCATTAATAGTTGTGTGCTCAGGTGTAAAGTCTTTTTTAGATGTAGAAAAAACCATTGAGTCCCTGGAAACGTTCGGGGTTACTCTGCTTGGATATAAAACCAATAATTTTCCTTTGTTTTACTCTTCTAGTTCAAATTTTGTACTACCTTTTTCTGTTGACAAAACAGAAGATGTGGTTTGTGTTTTTAAGCGCAACCTTGAAAGCGGCCTAAGATCTTCTTTACTCGTTTTAAATCCAGTTCCAAAGTCCGATCAAATACCAGAGGAAATAATAAACAAAATTATCTCCAAGTCTGTGTCTAAAATGAAATCAAATAAGATTGTTGGTAAAGAAACAACGCCCTTTTTATTAAAAGACATTGCAAAACAAACAAAAAACAAAAGTCTCGAAACCAATATTTCGCTAGCCCTAAACAACGTTAGGCTTGGTGCTAAAATAGCTAAAGCTTTTTAGGTTTTTGTCATTTTGACAACTGTTGTTGTTTGGTATAGTTTTTGGTCTTATTAAACCATGAATAAAATTAAAACATTAATGCTTAATCACCCCCTTGTCTCAACCTTGTTGATTTTACCTTTTTCATTGGTCGTTGTTTTTGCGGTTCTTGACCTAATTATTAACGTGTTAATTCCATTTCTTTTTGCGCTTTGGCTTACGGGGTGGATATTTGGCACACTCGTTGGTGTGTCTATGAGTCGGTCTGTGTACGAACCATTTTGGTTTGTGCGCTCACAAAGGCTCTAGGGGGTTGTTTGGGGCGGCGCTATTATCAATAATGCCATAACACTTAACACTGACACCAACATAGTGCCACAGTGTTGCGGTTATAGCTGAGGCCTCTGAAAAAATAATGCCGGTTTCGCCTGGGGGGTTTTTATAGCTCTTCGGTCCCAATGTTTGGACTGTTTGGCTCTTGTTTTTCGTGTTTTTTATATAAATTTCCGACATATCGGGAAACATTGGCAGTTTTTTGTGAGGAGTTTTACCTATTATAAAAGAGATTCCAGACCGATTGATGTGGTCTGTGATTAAAATATTCTTTTTAGCGCCCAAGACCCTGTCAAACATAATAATGTTTTCTATTTTATATTTCTTCTTAAGCCCAAGTATGTGCTCTGGAGAAATGTGTTTTTTTGTAAACTGTGCGGGTGTAATAAAGATTGACTCTACGCCCCGCAGTGTGAGGTGTCCAAAAACCTCTTTATCAACAACGTCGTTTACCCCAAAATGTTTTGGGTTTGTATTAAAATAATAATTCTTCAACTATAAATAATTCCGAACACCAAACAGGCCGGTGCCCACACGAACCATTGTTGACCCCTCTTGGATTGCAACCTCATAGTCGTTGGTCATTCCCATAGAGAGTTCTGTGAGCACTGTTGATCCAAGTTCGTCGTTGATTTGATGTTTTAATTCCCTTAATAATATAAAAGCTGATCTTAGGCTGTTTTCATTGTTTGTGTTTGGGCCAACGGTCATAAGGCCAACTATGTTCAAATCTGTAAGCTTAAAACAGGAAATTAATTCATCTGTAATTTTAGGTGAAAATCCATGTTTTTGTAGTTCACCGCTCGTGTTTATCTCAATTAAACATTCGGTTTTTTTATTTATGTTTTTAGAGGTTTTGTTTATTTTTTTTGCAAGTTTAAATGTGTCCACACTGTCAACTGAGTCAAAAATATTTAAGCATTTATTAACTTTGTTTGTTTGTAGGTGTCCAATAAATCGTTTTTTTATTTTTTCAAAACCAGGAAAGTAAGAAAATTTTTTCTCAGACTCTTGGACTCTGTTTTCCCCTATAGTTTTTATACCTAAGTGGTAACATTCTTCAATTGTTGAAATTTCTCTGGTTTTAGTCGCAGCAATTAACTCAATTTTTTGACCCCAGCTTGATTCTTTTTTAGAAGCGTTTATGTTTTCTAAAACTTGTTTTAGGTTTTTTTCAAGACTCAATTTTCTGTTGTTTCTTGTTCTTCTTTACTCTTCTTTACTCTTCTCACCCTCGTTTTTTATTTCGGGGTTTTCTTTTTTTTCTGCCTCTTCCATAACTCTTGTTATGGAAGAAATAAAGCTACCGGCATCTAACTTAACAAGCCGAACACCCTGAGTAACGCGCCCGATGGTTCTAATTGCTGCAATAGGCTGGCGCATTAACACCCCAGCGTCTGTTATCACAATAAGATCATCTGAGTCAACCACTTCCATTATTTTTACCATTTTTCCTGTTTTTTCTGTACACCTCATTGTTAACACACCTTTACCACCCCTTGTCTGGGTTCGATATTGTATAACATCTGTTCGTTTTCCATAGCCCCTTTCAGTTGCAACAAGGATGGTTCCTTCCCTTTTGACAATCAACATACCAATAACATAGTCATCAACAGAACCTAGTCTGATGCCGCGTACGCCCATGGTCTTCCGGCCACTTGCTCTTACGTTTGTTTCGGAAAAGCGAATAGACTTCCCCTCTCTAGTTCCAAGTAATATGTCGTGTTCTCCGTTTGTGACTCTCGCTTCTATCAGTTGGTCATTTTCTCTTATTTCAATCGCATATATTCCACCCTTTCTAGGTTTTCCATATGCAGATAAAACAGTTTTTTTGATTGCCCCTTTTTTGGTGGCCATTACTATATAGCGGTCCTCTTTAAACTCGTTGACGCTAACAAACGCCTCAACTCTTTCACTTGGGTCACAGCCAATAAGGTTTACAATTGCACGCCCCCTGGTTGCTCTTCCACCTTGGGGAATATCATAAACTTTTAACCAAAAACATTTTCCGCGATCAGTAAAAAACAGCATATAGTTGTGAGTGTTTGCGATAAACAGGTGTTCTACAAAATCTTCTTCTTTGCTTCCAGCGCCTTGGACTCCTCGGCCACCCCTTCGCTGTGTTCTATATGTGTTTAAAGCTGTCCTTTTAATATACCCGTGGTGGGTGATAGTAAGAACCACCTCTTCTTCTGCTATCATGTCCTCCATGGAGAAATCCGATAAGACAGGTATTATTTCTGTTCTTCTTTCGTCGCCATAGTTTTCTTGAATTTCAAGAAGTTCGTTTTTAATTATATCCATCCGCTGGTTTTTGTTTTCAAGAATATTTTTTAAGTGGGATATAAGTTTTATCAGTTCTTTATACTCTTCAAGTATCTTATCAACCTCTAATCCCGTAAGGCGCTGTAGCCTCATTTCTAGAATTGCTTGTGCTTGTTTTTCAGAAAGGTTGAAGCCGTTCATTAAACCCTCTTTGGCTGCGTCAGGGTTTTTACTTGCTTTAATCAGCTTAATGACAGCATCAATATTGTCTAATGCAATTTTTAAACCCTCTAAAATGTGAGCCCGGGCCTCGGCTTTTTTTAATTCAAATTGGGTTCTTTTTACTACTACTTCGTGCCTAAAATCAATAAAATGGTTTAATATCTCTTTTAGTGGCATTATTTTTGGAACCCCCTTAACCAGGGCTAATAAAATAATACCAAAAGTATCTTGCAGCTGCGTATATTGATATAGTTGGTTTAATATAACCTCTGGAACGGCGTCTCTTTTTGTTTCAACAACAACACGAATGCCCTCTTTATCAGACTCATCTCTTAGGTCAGTAATTCCGACAATTTTTTTATCTCGTACAAGATCAGCAATTTTTTCCACCAAGTTAGATTTGTTGCACTGGTATGGAAGCTCTGTTATAACAACGCTGTCTTTACCAGATTTCGACGACTCCATGTGTGCCCGGGCTCTCATTTTTATTTTACCCCGGCCCGTGGTATAGGCGTCGTTTAGGCCATCTATCCCCATTATTAACCCAGCGGTTGGAAAGTCAGGTCCCTTTATGTGGGTCATCAACTCATCAGTAGAAACGTCTTTGTTTTCAATTATTGCGATTAAGCCGTTTATGATTTCTATTAGGTTGTGGGGGGGTATTTTTGTGGCCATACCAACAGCAATACCCTCAGATCCGTTTATCAATAGCGTCGGCACTGTAGTTGGTAAAACCGATGGTTCTTTCAGTGTTTCGTCAAAATTAACTGTCCAGTCGACTGTTTCTTTGTCAAGGTCTTTTAACATTTCTCCTGTCAGTTTTGTCATTCTTGATTCTGTATAGCGCATTGCCGCTGCATTGTCTCCATCCACAGATCCAAAATTTCCCTGACCATCTACAAGTTCATACCTCATTGAAAACGCCTGCGCCATTCTAACAAGCGCATCATAAACTGAGGAGTCTCCATGTGGGTGATATTTTCCTAGTACATCACCAACTATTCTCGCTGATTTTTTATATGGCCTATTCCACGAGGAGCCCAACTCGCTCATTCCATATAGTATTCTTCTGTGCACGGGTTTCAGGCCGTCTCTCACGTCTGGGAGCGCCCTTGAGACAATTACCGACATAGAATAGTTTAAATAACTCTCTCGCATTTCATCTACAATGTCCCTAGGTAGGGTGTTGTCTCTGTTTACATCAACCATTTTATGTCCTTTAAATATCTAGGTTCACTACGAATTTCGCGTTTTTTTCAATAAAGGTTCTTCTTGCCTCAACGTCGCTTCCCATTAGGTTTTGAAATGTTACAGCAGCGGCCTCTGCGCTCTCTACCGTTACTTGAAGAAGTGTTCTTTTTTCTGGGTCCATTGTTGTGTCCCATAATTGCCCGGGGTTCATTTCTCCAAGTCCTTTATATCTTTGTATACCAATTTTTGTGTTTTTGTTGTTTTTTTTCATTCTCTCTATGATCAAATCTCTTTCGTTGTCACCATACGCATATGCCGCTTTTTTACCTTGGTGCACCCGATAAAGAGGTGGCAGCGCCAAATACAAATAGCCACCATCTATGAGTTGTTTCATTTTTCTATAAAAAAATGTCAACAACAGCGTTCTTATGTGCGAGCCGTCTACGTCTGCATCTGTCATGATTATAATTTTATGATATCTTATTTTTTCAATATTGAAATCGCCCGCCGATTTTTCTCCGGTCTCTTCGTCTCCGCCTCCAAAACCTGTTCCTAGGGCGGTAATAATCGACTGTATTTCATTGTTAGATAGTAGTTTGTCTATTCTGGCTTTTTCTGAGTTAATTACTTTTCCTCGAAGCGGTAAAATTGCCTGATTCTTTCTGTCTCGGCCCTGTTTTGCAGATCCGCCCGCTGAGTCTCCCTCAACCAAATATAGCTCACAAAAAACAGGGTCTTTATTTGAGCAGTCGGCAAGTTTCCCAGGAAGCGAGGACCCGCCCAACGCGCTTTTTCTTCTTATTAATTCGCGGGCTTTTCTCGCCGCAGACCGACTCCGGGCGGCCAACAGCGCCTTTTCAATAACCTTTCTACCAATAGAGGGGTTTTCTTCAAGAAAGTCTAATATACCCTCATAAACCACTTTATCCACCAAGCCTTTAACTTCTCCGTTTCCTAGTTTTGTTTTTGTTTGTCCTTCAAACTGTGGCTCTGGAACCTTAACACTAATTATCGCCGTTAGTCCCTCTCTAAAATCTTCTCCTGTTAGTGTCAGTTTTTCTGTTTTTTTTGTTTTAACTAAGTTGTTTTTTGATGCGTGGTTGTTCATTGCTCTGGTGAGCGCAGATCTAAACCCAGACAAGTGTGTGCCCCCCTCGATTGTGTTTATATTGTTTACAAATGTTAAAATGTTGTCGTTGTATGTGTTTCCATATCGAAGAGCAATGTCAACCGGTATTTCACTGTCTTCTTTTGTTACTGTTATAACCTTGTTGTGTAGGGGGTTGTTGTTTTCGTCAAGGTATTTAACAAAATCGATTAGCCCCCCTTTAAACTTAAAGGTGTCTTCCTGCCCTACTTCTTCTCTGTTATCTTTAAGGCTTATTTCTAGCCCCTTGTTCAGATAGGCAAGCTCTCTAAGTCTTTCCGCTATTATGTCATACTCATAAACCGTTGTATTAAATATTTCTGCATCTGGTAAAAAACAAACCCTTGTTCCGCTTTTTTTTGTTTTTCCTGTTTCTTTGAGTTTGTTTTGTGTTATTCCGATTTTATAATCCTGCTTATAAATTTTTCCATCTCTTTGCACCTCTACCCAAAGCCACTCAGAGAGAGCATTAACAACAGAAACCCCAACCCCATGAAGGCCGCCAGAAACTTTGTATGAGTCTTTATCAAACTTTCCCCCGGCGTGTAAAATGGTCATAACAACTTCTACCGCCGGTTTTTTCTCTTCTTTATGTATTCCAACCGGAATTCCCCGGCCATTGTCTTCAACTGTTATTGATCCGTCTTTATTAAAGTAAGTTGTTATTTTTGTACAGTGTCCCGCAAGAGCCTCATCAATTGAGTTGTCTACGACCTCATATACAAGGTGGTGAAGCCCCCTTTTTCCAACGTCACCAATATACATTGCCGGGCGTTTTCTTACAGCCTCCAGGCCCTCTAATACTTTTATGCTTTCTGCGCTATACTTGTCTGTTGAGTTCTTCATAAAAAACGTATTTCCCTTATGGCTTTTGAACCTATTTTTTCGTTTATTTTATCAATAATTTCTTTTTTTTGCATGTGAAGCTCCTGTCTCCAGGTGGATGACTCTGTTTTTACTGTTAAAACGCCTTTGTCTACTTTTTCCGCTTTTGTTACCTTAGAAATTGTCTGACCAACAACCTCCCTCCACAAAAAAACAGCGCTTTCTTGTTTTAGGGCTTTTTCAACGCCGGCATTGTGTACCGCTTTTTTAATTGCGGACTTTAATGTTTCCATTTTTATGTATCTGGTGTTTTTTTACTTCATCAAAGCCTAAGAAAAATCCGTTTTTTTCAAGGTCTACAAAATCTGTTGTGGTTATTATTGTTTGCGGTTTGTTTTTTCTTTCGGTTTGAAGCCGCCCAATAAAGGCCAGAAGCTTTTTGCTCTTTTCTTCGTCAAGGCTTGCAAAGAGATCATCTATTAAAAAAACAGGTTCTTTTTTTGTTTTTTTAGATAAAAATATGAGTTCGGTTATTTTTAATACGGCTAAAAACAGCTTGTGTTCTCCTTGTGAGCCGTGCTTTCTAATTCCTTTTTTGTTCCACGAAAAATAAACCTCGTCCCTATGTGGTCCATATGATGTAAATCCATTTTTTATATCAAGCGTGTTGTTTTTTTTAATTTGTTGAAGGATTTTGTCTTTGTCTGTTTCTTTTTCTTTATATTTAATTGTCGCCTTAATTTTTTCATCAACGTCTTTTGTTATATAATTAAACTCGCGCTTAAAGCCCTCTATTAGTGCCTTTCTTTCGCTCCAGAGTTTTTCTCCGGCGGCGGCCAGGGGCTCGCTCCAAATGTCTAGCTGGTCTGTTTTTATTTGTGTTTTGTGGATGTCTTTTAAAATAGCGTTTCTTTGTTTAAGAACTTTGTTGTACGTCAAAAGCTTTTCCAAGTAGGTGTTTGAACATATAGAAAAAACCTTATTAAAAAACTTTCTTCTCTCGCTCGGGGGGCCCTTTGTTATTGTTTCTTCTTCTGGTGAAAAAACCACAACGCTGTTTATACCTAGAAGCTCCTTTCTTTTTGTTATTGTTTTTTTGTTTATTTTTATTTTTTTATTTCCACGTAAGTCTTGTGAATAAGAGACTGTGTTTGTGTTTCCTTCTGCGTTTTTAAAAAAACCCCTTAGTAAAAAGCCCGAGTCTCCGTCTTTTACCATTTCTTTTTTATTATTGGTTCTAAAGCTTTTTCCAAGAGAAAGGCTGTGTATTGCCTCAAGTATTGACGTTTTTCCCGAACCGTTTTTCCCCCAAAGAACTGTTAGACCCGGACCAAAAGCTATTTTTGTTTTATCGTGGTTTCTGAAAGAAATCATCTCAAGGTTGTCGATTTCCATTGAAAGTATAATATGTTTTTCAACTGTTTAATCGAACAGGCATAAGAAGCATTGTTTTGTTTGTTTCTTCTTCTGTGCCGGTAAAAAGCGTTGCGCTAATTGGGGTGTTTAATTTTATTATAACCTCTTCTCCTGAAACGTGGCTTATGACATCTTTTAAATAATCACCATTATATCCGATTGTAATGTCTTCACCCTCATAACTTCCTATTATTTCTTCTTTTGCTCTAGAACTAGACTCTGGATCTTCTGTGTTTATAATAAACCTGTCTTTCGAAATATTAAAGGCCACTTGGTGTGTTGATTTATTAGAAAAAATTGAAACTCTTTTTATTGCCCCCAAAAGACTTTCTCTGTCGGTTTTTAATATTTTGTTGTTGTCGGTAGGAATAACACTCTCATAATCAGGAAATATCTCATTTATTGTTCTAGAAACAATTGTGTCTTTATTAATGGTTGCTGTCATGTGTGTTTCCCCAACAGATAAAAGAATATCATCATCTGATAGGTGTGTGGATAAATAAGATAAAAATTTCTTTGGAACCACAATGTCTCCGATAAAATTATCTGTTTTATGGTTTTGGTCGACCATTTTTACCAGCCTGTGACCATCTGTTGCGACCGCCGTTATTCCCTTTTTATTAAAACTAAATAACACCCCTGTAAGTGAGGGCTTTAAATCGTCTTTACTAACAGCAAACAGTGTCGATTCAATTATGTTTCTAAAAATTTTTCCATTTATCTTTATTTTTTTTGTGTCATTAATTTTTGGTGTCGAGGGAAATTCTTCTTTTTGTTTTCCCATCAAATCATATGACCCAGAGTTGGTTTTTATTTCTATTTTGTTTTTATTGTCAACATCTATTGTTATTCTAGTCTCCGGGAGTTCGCTTGTTATATCATACAATTGTTTTAAAGGAACAGCGGCAGATCCCTCTTCTTCTATACTAACCGAAATTTCTAAGTCTATTGTTATTTCTAAGTCTGTAGCCCTAAGTGTTGTTTTTTCATTTGTGGCATTTATTAAAACACAGTTTAATATGGGAAGGGTTGTTCTTGTTGGGGTTGCCTTTGATAATTTTTGTAGGGCTTCCTGTAATTCTTTTTTGGATGTGGAAAATTTCATAAACCTTAAATTTTATTATTTATAATATGAGTCAATTAAATAATAAAAACTGACGTTGAAAACTACCTAAAAACACTCTTTTTTAAAAGAAATTCTATATATGAAATAAAATAATAAAAATAAGATTATTTATATATTATTATTTATAGTGACAAAATTGTGTATAAATAAAAAGCACACAAGATATAATATTATTTAATAATTATATATATAAAAGAATTAAAGAATAACATTAATTAATAAAGTGTTGATAAAAAATAAAGAAAATGGAAAAACATAAAAAACTGATAAAAATTAAAAGTTTTACACACAAAAAATTTAATTTGTGGAAAACTCTGTGGAAAACTCTAATCAAAGATTCTTACATAAAACTTGTGTTTAACATCTTTAAGCCAGTTTTCATACCAGTTCATCTTTTTGTTGTTTAGTGCCATCATCTCAATTTTTGGCCAATGTGAATCAAGGTTTGGTTTTCCGCCGGATTTGATTTTTTCTAGCCACAACAAATGAAAACCAAAAGAAGTGTTTATCGGAGGACTACACTCTTTTAAATCAATTAAACCAATCGCCTGGCCAATTTCTTTAATAGGATATGTGCTCGGAACCACCCAGCCGAGGTCTCCACCTATTTCAGAGGTCTGATAATCTTTTGAATGCTTTTTCGCAAAAGATTTAAAAACGTCAACAGTTGAAATAGAATCACGCAAAGAGAGAGCGAAAGAAAAAGCAAACTCTTCATCTTTTTTAGATGTTTGAGGAGAAATTAAAAGATGTCTAACCCGAGCCTTATTACCTTTTCTTTCAAGCACTTCTAATATGTGATATCCAACCTCTGTTTTGATAGGGTCGCTAACGGATTTAGGTTTTATTGTAAAAGCAACCTCCTCAAAGTTTTTTAACAAAGACCCTCTTTTTACCCAGCCCAGATCACCCCCCTTCTTCTTTGACCCCGGGTCCATTGAATGTTTTTCAGCTAAAGCCCCAAAGTCATCTCCTTTGGTAATTTGATCTTTTATTTTGTTTAAAAAAGAAAGTGTTTCTTTTTTAATGCTGTCACTCGGCTCTGGCTTAATCAAGATGTGTCTTATTTTTGCTTCTGTTGGAAAAAAAGGAAGGCTGTCTTTGTAGGTTTTGAAAAACGATAAAACATCTTTTTTTGAAACCTTTATTTTTGCTAACATTTTTTGCTGATATTTTTCAGAAACAATTTTATCTCTCATGTCAAACCAAAACTCAGAACGAAATGAATTAATACTTTGACCAAGCATTTTTTCGGCCGCAGCTTTTCCACCCGCCTGCTGAAGAATGGTCTCTATCTGTTGTTCAAGGGCTTGGTCAACTTCTTTTTCAGCCGCCTCTATTGTTGTGTCCTCTTCAGCCATCTCTAAAAGAATTTTTTGATCAACCATAGACCGAAGAACAGCAACCCGCAGGTTTATATATTTATCAAAATCTTTATCGGGGTCAATTCTTTGTTGTATTGCCATCATGTTTGCCATTTGGTTGAGATCGCTTTTTAATACAATTTTTTCCTCAACAACGGCAGCGACACCATCTACAAAAGAAGCGCTTGGCTGCGACATCAAACAAGACAACAAAGCCGAAAAAAGAAAAAACTTGTTCACCGCACCTCCGGAGAAATATAGACGCTGGAGGAAAGATAAAGGCTGTCTATGATTGATACAACAAGGTTCTCTCTTTTTTGTTTGTGGAGCCGCTCAAAGATTTCATCATAAACAAGATCAAGGCCCTTCTCGCTTCCTTTTTTGTGTTTTTGCAGTATCTCAAAAAGGTGAAAAAACCCACTGGCTTCTTTTGGGCCAACAACCCCACCAGCGGACCCCGAAAAAACAAAACCGACGGCCGAGCCCTCTGCCACGCGCTTATATAGAGATCTTGTTTGTGGATTATATTTTTCAACATATTTTTCATATTCTTCGCCACCACCCCCGCGCATTAAAAGCTTTTTTAACCTAATAGATTCTTTTTTATTTGGTAAAACAAAGTGCTTTATTAAAACCTCATCGTCTGGTCTCGTAAAAGATTTTTTATTTTTGGTGTAATAGTCAACGGTTTCTTTTTTGGTTATATTAATTTTGTTTTTTGTTTGTATGTCTAAAAACGAAGAAATCAAAAGGTCTTCATAAAAGCGGTCCCGCTTGCTAATAATATCAGAGTCTTTTTTTAACCCGCCGCTAACAGCGGCATTATATAAAAGAGTTTTTTCCACCCACCTGTTTGTTGTTGAAAGAAGAACCTGTGCGTCGCTCATTGTTGATCCCGCCAAAGCTGAAAGCTGTTTTTTTGTAAGGGTTTTTTTGTTTACCCGCGCAACAACGCCCCCCCCGCTGTCCCCACCCGAAGAACACGAAAAACAAATGAAAATGAAAAGACACAAAAAAACCATGAAACGAAAATTACCTAATTATGTAACACAAAAACACTATTACAATCAACCAAAAATGAAAACCAGTCAACACCCTCAACAAGCGCAATCTCAACAGACAAAGAAGAATGGCCCTCTTTAAAACTTTTATTAACAATGGTACTGTTTTTATAGGCCAACACATCGTTTACGGTGTTTTTTCCAACATCTTCTTCTTGTACCTCAAAAACAATAGACCCCTTATTAATTGCAACGCTTTTAACTATCGTTTTTTTATAAAGAAGTTTTATGTGGGCCAAGCGCATAAAACTTTTTGTTTCTCTTGGCGGCCCACCAAAGCGGTCCACCAACTCCTCTTTTATATCCTTAAGCCCCTCTTTTGTTTCAGCTTTGTTGATTTTTGTATAAAAGGATAACCGAACGGTGTCGTTAACAATATAGTTTTTTGGTATTAAAGACTTACCGTAAAACAAAACATCGAGACCCGCACCTGGTGTTGTTTTTTTTAATTTTTTATTAACAGCCTCTTTTAAAAGCGCGTTGTAGTGTTCAACCCCAACCCTAGACACCTGTCCGCTTTGCTTATATCCAAAAACAAAACCCGCCCCACGAAGGCTTAGGTCGTTTGTGGCTATCTTATACCCAGACCCCAGCGACGTGTTGTTTTCAATTGTTTTTAGGCGGCGGAAGGCTCGATCTCTTAGTTTGGTTTTTTTAGGCACAAATAAATAACAACTTGCCTGTCTTGAGCCCCTCCCGACTCGACCACGTATCTGATATAACTGGCTTAGCCCCAGGTTTTGAGGGTTGTTTATAATAATACAGTTCGCGTTAGCCACGTCAAGGCCAGACTCTATAATAGTGCTACAGATTAAGATTGAAATATCTCCACCAAAAAAGTCCAAGAGGTTTTTCTCAAGGCCCTTACTGTCTTGTTGTCCATGAATATATTCGACCCTCTCATTTGGGAAAAGCTCCCGAAGTTTGTTGGTATAATAACTAATTGACTGAACGTGGTTGTGTAAAAAATATACCTGGCCCCCACGCAAAACCTCTTCCTCAATTATTTCAACAGACCTTTTCCACGAAAAAAACTCTACAAACGTTTTAATGGGTTTTCTCGTTGTTGGGGGCGTCTCAATTCTGCTGATGTCTCTTATACCAAGTAAAGACTGCTGTAGTGTTCTAGGGATCGGCGTGGCAGACAAAGACAAAACATCTACGCCCTTTTTTAGTACGCGAATACTTTCTTTGTGCCTAACCCCAAAACGGTGCTCCTCGTCAACTATTAAAAGCCCTAAAAACGGAACAACAACATCGTCTGACAAGAGTCGGTGCGTTCCAACAACAAGATTAACGCCCCCCCGCAAAACCTTGGTTAGTATTTTTTTTTGCTCACTCTTTGTTTGAAATCGAGACAATAAAGAAACCCGAATTCCCAGGGGGCCAAGTCTTTCTTTTGCGGTTATGTAGTGTTGGTCTGACAACACTGTGGTTGGACAAAGAAACAGCGTTTGCTTGTTTGTTGTTGAGGCCCTGACAATCGCCCGGAGAGCGACCTCGGTTTTGCCAAAACCAACATCACCACAGACCAACCTATCCATCGGCGTTTTCTTTTGAAGATCTGACAAGACCTCATTAATTGCTTTTTTTTGGTCTTTAGTTTCTTTGTGGGGAAAAGACTTTTTTATAGCAGCGTCAAACTCATTTGATTTTTCATAAACAAACCCGCGCCGGGACCTTCTTGTGTTATATATTTCAACTAGCGAGCCCGATATTTGTTCGATGTGTTTTTTTGTTTTTGAAACGCTCGAGGCCCACCCGCGCTTACCAAGTCGGTTGGTTTTTGGTTTCGTTCCCAGTCCAACATATCGATGAACAAGGTCTAGCCGACCAATAGGAACAAACAACACCCCCCCCTCTCGATAAATGAGCTTAATATATTCTTTTTCAAAACCCGCGGCCCCACGGGTAACCAAACCGCCAAACTCACCAACCCCGTGTAACACGTGCACCACAAAATCCCCAGCTCTTATGTTTTGCAAGCTGTTTAATAACAATGGTTTATTTGTATTTGTTAAGGGAGCAACTAATTGCTTTTTTGTTTTCCAGTCAGGTAGATATGCGGTTTTATCCCCACCAAGAACAAAGGGACTTTTAATAAGGCCCGGAACGGGCTCAGCGCCCATCTTTACTAGTGGTTTCACCCTTTCATTGTTTGTGTAAACAACCCGAACCTTTTTATATTTGATTGCAAAGGCGGTGAAGCTGTTTTTTGAACTAACCACATCGACGACGCCCTTGCTGGCGATGGTGATTGTTTGTTTTTTCTCGCCAGAGAACAAACGAACCCCCGTCTCTTCGTTCTTTACACTTATCACGAGGCGCCATCGAATAATTTGTAACAAGCTTGTTCCTACCTCGACCGGCTCACCAATTAGATCATAAAACAAAAAAGAAGAAAGTTTTTTCGTTTTTCGCTGGGAGTCAACACTAAAAAAAGCAATGGCGCCAACAACATTATAATCAAAACTGATTCGCACTGGCTGCCTAGTGCTTTCCGGGAAAACATCTACAATATCACCACGCACAGCAACCTCTTTTGTGCTATATACCGAATCAACGAGCACATATCCAAATGACAACAGCGTCTGAACCAAAACATCTCGATCTTTTTCATCTCCACATCGTAATGATATCTTATTAAGCTTTTTTTTCTTATTGATATCGCACAGGTTTGCAGCGCGGGAGGTGGTTATGCAGACACCCCCATCAGAAGCAAGTAAACCAATTAATGATCGAGACCGAAAATAATTGTGGCGAGATTGAAAGCCGGGAACAACTTCCCCCCCCCCGGGGTCTGGATAGTAGAAAATCTCATTGTTGAAAAAAGCAGAGCGCACACGCTGATCTTTATTGAAAACATCGTCGTCACTGACAAGCAGCACGGTCCCAACTCGCCCCGAACGCACAAATGAATTCAAAAACAGAGCAAACAAGTCTTCTGATTGTACAACAACGTCGCCCCCACTTGAAAGGTGCTTTATTTCTTTTTCAAACATTAAAAAGGAAGACTGTTTGTTTCGCGTGAAACACTATGATTTAAAAAGATACACCATTAACACGGAGACATCCGCTGGTGAAACGCCAGAAATTCTACAGGCTTGGCCAAACGTCTCTGGTTTCACCAGCGACAGTTTTTCAACGGCCTCAACCGAGAGCCCAGAATAAGCAGAATAGTCTGTGTCTTTATCAATACGCAGGTTCTCGTTTTGAGAAACTTTTTGTATTTCAGACAGGTGCCTTTTTATATACCCCTCATACTTAACAGCTGTTTCAACATCGTTTAAAACCTCTTTATAGCACCAACTGGGAACCCCATTATTATTTGGCTCCCTGTTTAGCCTTCGAAGAACCGAAGAAAGCTGAACACCTGGCCTTTTTATATAATCTTTCGTTTTAATTTTTTGTTTTAACCCAAGTGGTGTTAGCGATCTAGTTGGAAGCGACTGGTTTAGCGCATCAAAAAACGCAAGTCTCAACTCAGCTCTTTTTAATATAGTGTTCTGTTCGGTCTTTGATAATAAAAAATGTTTTTTAGCCAAATGAAACAGTCGTGAGCCAGTATTAGAATAACGAAGCATTAGCCTATATTCAGCTCGGCTAGTGAACATTCTGTACGGCTCCAAGGTGTCTTTTGTAACCAAATCATCAATTAAGACACCAATATAGCCTTCAGACCTTTTCACAACCAAGGGCTCAGTGCCGTTTACATAGGCGACACTGTTTATACCGGAGACAAGTCCCTGTGCCGCCGCCTCTTCATAGCCAGAGGTTCCATTTATTTGGCCAGCGAAAAACAAACCGCTGATGTCTTTAGACTCTAGTGATGCTTTTAATTGTGAGGGGGGAAAACAGTCATATTCAATAGCATATCCAGGTCTTAAAAGGGAGATGTTTTTGAAAGCGGGGATTTGCCTAAGGCTGTCTAGTTGTACCTCTTCTGGCAGGCTGGTTGAGAAACCATTTATATAAATCTGGTCTGACCGGAACCACTCTGGTTCTAAAAACAACAAATGAGAAACCTGTTCAGAAAAACGAATTATTTTATCTTCAATCGAAGGACAATATCTTGGGCCTGTTGCCAATATTTCACCACTGTAGATAGGGGAACGATGAATGTTTTGTTCAATTATATTGTGAGACAGTGGACTCGTTCTAATGGTGTGACAGGGTTCGTTGGTGGGATTAAAGTTTTTTGTAAAATGCGAAAAAGGAGTTGGGGTTTTGTCTCCAAGCTCCGCGGTTGTTTTTGACCAGTCTATACTAGACTTAAGAGCCCTTGGGGGTGTGCCGGTTTTCAATCGCATTTTCCGAAAACCAAATGAAACCAGGTTTTCCGTAATTCCCCCAGAGCTACTCTCGCCCATCCTCCCAGCCGAAGCTTTTCTTTCGCCAATGTGAATTGTTCCCGATAAAAAAGTACCGCAAGCTATAATCACAGACCGAGCTGATATTTTAGTTCCATCTCTAAGCCCAACGCCCCTTGTTTTGTTGTTTACTATGTCTATGGAAACAACCTCCCCCTCAACAAAGATAACATTTTTTAAATTAACAATTAAATCATAACAAAGAGACTCATATTTCCGTTTATCGACTTGCGCTCGCGGTGACCAAACAGAGCGACCCTTAGACTTGTTTAACATTTTGTGTTGTAGTCCAGACAGATCAGCAAACCGGCCCATTACACCACCAAGGAGATCTATTTCTCGAACCAACTGACCTTTGGCCACCCCTCCAATCGCGGGATTGCACGACATCCTGCCGACCCCTTTTTTATCCATAGAGACAAGCCCAACAGTGAGTCCGAGTTTTGAAATAATGTTCACCGCTTCTACACCAGCATGGCCGGCGCCAACAACAACAACATCTATATTATTAGCATGTTTCACGTGAAACTATTTTCCAACACAAAAACCTGAAAAGATGGTGTTTAGTATGTCGTCTGCCGTTGTTTTTCCAACCAACCAGTCAAACTGTTTTATTGCATCCTTTAGGTGTATAGAAATTAATTCTAGTTGATTTTTAGTGCTCCTATCAGAGGCGCTATCCAACTCCTTTATTACATTTATTAATAGCGCCTGCTGTCTTTTAGATGTTATGTATGTGCTTTCTTTTTGTATTATACTGGAAGCTATGATTTGAGCGGTTTTTTGTTTTAATCTTTTTATTCCGGTGCCGTGTTTTGCTGAAAGAAGAATAGCCCCCTTGTTTGTTTTTATTAAGGCGTCTTTTTGTTGTTTGTTTAATAGGTCCACCTTGTTAAACATTGTAATGGTTTTAACACCGCAAGAATGGGTCTTTGTTGTTGTTTTCATTGTTGGGTCAAACATTTGATATATTAAATCAGCCCTCTTAATCTCTTGGTTTGTTTTTTTTATTCCCATTTTTTCAATGGGCTCATTGGTGTTTCGAATGCCCGCAGTATCAACCAAAATGATTGAATAGTTTGATATGTGAATAGGCTCATCGATTACATCTCGGGTGGTTCCCGGCGCATCGGAGACGATTGCCCGATCACGACCAAGGAGAGAATTAAAAAGCGTGGACTTACCAACGTTAGAGGCTCCAACAATTACTATCCTTGTACCCTCTTGCATTAGCTTAGAGGCGCTATATGATTTAATAAGTTTTTTGATGAAAATTTTTGATTTATTTATTTCTTTCGAAACAAATTTTTCCGTTTTACTGTGGTTGTCCAGATCAGAAATATCTAATTCATATTCTAAGTAAGAGAGAGCACTAACAAGAGACGATTTTAGGTTGTTTAAGTGATACGAAAGGTCACCAGATGCGTTGTTTATTGATAGCGACACCCCCCGATTTGTTTGGGCATTAATAAGGCTTAGAACAGCTTCGGCCTGCACAAGATCTATTTTATTATTCAAATATGCTGTCCTTGTAAACTCACCGGGGTCCGCAACCCGTATGCCATAATTACTTAGCTCATTAAAAACCGACTGAACGATCAACGGGTTGCCGTGGGTGTGTATTTCAACCAAGTCTTCACCGGTATACGATCTGGGCGCGCGGTAAAACACTACCACCACATTGTCAATTAAATCCTTGTTAATATTATATATATTACAAACCGAGGTTTTACCATGAATAAAATCACCCGATTTCATATTTGTAAGCTTAGCAAGCGACACAAGCGACTCTTCGCCGCTTATTCTGATGGTTGAGGTGGCTGATCTTCCGGGTGGAGAAGATAGTGCGTAATACGTTTTACTCTTTTCATTCATTTTGTGTTAGCCGCAGGTCAAGCTCAAAACAGCGAAAAAACAATTATGTTGGACGACAGACCTTTATTCATACCCTAGACCAGAATTTACAATATAATGACAACACACCATCCAAGTTTCAGTCTTATAAAAGACCTTGTGGTGAGGCATAAATTCAATAAAAACAATAAAAAGAACTGTTTTGTTGTTATGTAATAATAAAGACAGCTCACTATGCGCTCTGTTGGTGTTTTTCTCTCTTTCTGGGTTCAATGTTTTCCAGAAACAGAGAGGCCCCCCACTCACCCGTTGATTAATATCTGTACACACGTTCATTTGATCAGATATACATGTTTTGTGTTTTTACAAGCATAGAAATACATAGATCCCCGTTCATTGTCGTCAACATAATTATCGGCGGATCAACGCGGGTATTTGACACAGCGATTGATTAGCGCACTGTAAACATATGTTTGATCTCATTGTGTTCTCCTAGAACAATAAAAACAAAATCTTATACTACGTACCGGGCTGTGCTCCGGCTGGCCCAGTTCCTGTGAGTTTTTGTTGGGCTATCGTTAATACGTTAAACAGGGTATAGTATAAATTCAGTCCCGATGGAAAGCTGTTAAACAATAAAAAGAAAAACCCCATCATAAAGTATTGCATCATTTTTTGTTGTTCTTGTTGCGGTCCCCCAACTGTCATCATCTTCTGTTGAGCATACATTGATAGCGCCATTATTATTGGGAGTGCACAAACAAAGTCTCCATAAATAGGAACCTTAAAAGGCAGATTAAATATTATATCTGGGGCCGACAGGTCGTTAATCCAAAGCACGAACGGCTCACCGCGCAATTCTATGGTTGATCTAAACACAGTAAACAAAGCTATTAACAGTGGCATCTGTAGCAGCATGGGCAGACAACTGCCTAACGGGTTAACACCCTTCTTCTTATATAGCGCCATCGTTGCTTGGTTAAGCTTTGTTGGGTTGTTTTTGTGTTTTTCTCTTAGGCTATTAATCTCTGGCTGTATTGCCTGCATTGCTTTTGTAGACTGGTAGCTTTTTTTTGTAAGAGGATAGACTATTAGTTTTACCATTATTGAAAAAATAATCAATATAACCCCGTAGTTCGGAATGTAGCCATGCATTGATTTTAGAGTCCACAAGACACCTTTTGAAATAGGCCTAATTATTGTCCAACCAAAGTTCATTATAGACTCTAGGTTTGTATTTAGGTTTTTGATCCGATCGTATTCTAGGGGTCCCAAATAAAGTGAAACAGCAACTTTTTCATCTGTTGGTAATTCTATCCCGATGTCATACAATTCTTTAGCTTTGTTTGATGCTGAAATTGTTGATCCCTTGGCCTGGTTGTCACCATTGTCTAATAGGGCCGCAACAAAATATTTAGTTCTTATTGCTGCCCAATCGGTTTGTCCTTTATACTCATTGTTAAAGGTCTCTCCCGAACCGGCTTTGACATCTAACAACTCTCCGCCTTGGTATAGATAGGCACCAAAATACGTTTTTTCAGTGGTGGTATCTTTTTCTGTTGTTGGCAGGCCCCCGAGCCAACTGAACAAAAAACCATCGCCAAGGATGTCTTCCGACACACTTGAAAGGTTTATGTCTATGTCGATGATAAAATCATCCGGGTAAAGGGTTATTGTTTTTGTAATGGTTTTTTGCCCGAGCCTATTTGTGTAGGTTATTGTTTTTGGGTCAACTAGATAAACACTGTCGGTGGCCACGCTCTGGACCCAACCTTCTCGAACACTGACCATCTCACCATCTCCGCCTCGAAAACTTATTAATAAGTTGTTTCTGTTTTCTAATGTTGCAAGATTAACATAGGAGCTATCGGGGAAGAGGTGCTTCTTGATTTTGTAAGACACGACAGAGCCTCCGTTGGCCGAACTAAGTCTGGCTATATAGAGGTCAGATTCTATAACAATGGTTTTATCTTCAGTTGGGGTGGACGTACTTAGATTAAATAAAGGTTGTTCTTCTTTAATTGCTTCACTGTCTTTTTGGTACTCCTCATCATCAAAACCACCAACAAGCCCCCCATCTGTGCTCTCATATTCTGGTTGTGGCGCAGGCGATACAATTTCCATATAATATGGGGTTAAAACCAAAACCAAGGTTATTAACAATAGGGCGACAAGGGTGTTTCTATCCATCATGATGTTTAAGATTGTTGGTTTTTGTTTTGGGCTATACTAAAAACCGCCCAAGTTTGGCCACGTTTAAATATTGAGAAGGGGTGGGGTAGTTGCAAAAATCTGTTTCTGGTGATAAAACACCTAGGCAGACAGGACCTTGCGACCCTTTTTTCTTCTTCTGCGCAGAACGGCCCGACCACCAACGGTTTTCATTCTCGAGCGGAAACCATGCTTGTTTTTGCGTTTACGCCTACTTGGTTGATATGTTCTTTTCATAATATATACTTTAAAAAGCCGAGAAAGATACAAAAACCCGACAAACAACACAAAAACTAAAAACCAAACAAGGAAATATAAAAAGACTTAGGAATACAAAAGAACCAAAGTAATTTATAGGAAATTTGATATGTGGAAAACCTGTGGATAAAACAAAAAAGTATGGCTAAAAACACCTGGAAAAAAATAAAAGAAGACCTTTCAAGTCAATTGCCGGGGCACACAATAAGCACCTGGTTTGACCCGGTTAATCCGGTTGCTATTGACGGAGATGATTTAATACTAGAGGTTCCGAGCCGGTTTTTTTATGATTGGATTGAGTCACACTATCGCCACCACATAAACAAAGCAATAGAAACGCTTAAGCTTAACGGTGTTTCCACAAAGTTTATTATTTCAGCGGAAACAAAAGAAATAAAAACAGATGAAAAACAAGGCCTAACACCTGCAAAAAAATCACCACATATTCCCGTTTTGAACAAAGAACACTGTTTTGAGTCTTTTATTGAGGGCTCAAACAACCAGTTTGCGAAAACAGCCGCAGAGGCCGTAGCAGAAAACCCTGGAAAACAATCGTTCAACCCGCTTATTGTTTATGGTGGTACAGGCCTGGGAAAAACGCACCTGTTACATGCTATTGGAAACAGGGTTTTAGAGACACAGCCTGATCGTAGAATTGTCATAGCAACAAGCGAAAAATTCACACTAGACTTCGTGAATGGGCTAAGAAAAAACAGAACCATTGAGTTTGCCCAACAATACAGAAAGGCAGATATTTTACTTATTGACGATATTCAGTTTTTCAGAGGAAAAGAGCAGACACAAGAACAGTTTTTTCATACATTTAATGAACTGCACCAAGCAGGAAAACAAATTGTGTTAACCGCAGACAGGTACCCCGGAGAGATGCAGGGACTGCAGGACAGGTTGCTATCTAGGTTTCAGTCCGGCCTTTCTGTAGATATTCAGCCGCCAGACTTTGAGGTTCGCGTTGCTATTCTAATGGACAAAGCCGAAAGAAACGGGGTAGACCTTCCCTATGACATAATTGAGTTTATCGCCACACACATGCGCAGCAACATAAGAGACCTAGAGGGAACAATCATAAGATTGCTTGCAAGGTCGTCACTAATGAACCAAGAGATTGATCGTGCTCTTGTTCAAGATGTCGTAAAAGAGCGAGTGGGGAGTCGGCCAACAAGAGATCTTTCGATGGAGGATGTTGTTAGAAAGGTTTCAGAGCTATCGGGCATACCAGAAGACGGTATAGTTGGAAAAAGTAGAAGAAAAGAAATTGTAGAGGCCAGACAAACAGCAATGTTTTTGTGTAGAAACATTTTAGACAGTTCACTAAGCAGTGTGGGGATGCATTTTGGCGGAAGAGACCATACCACGGTCATGCACGCAATTAAAACGATTGAAGAAAAGAAATCAAAAAAGAAAAACATCGGTGAACACATTGCCCAAATAACACAAGAGCTCAGCTTTTTCTAGTGAAACAAATAGAGTTCTTTTATAACCGTAGAAAATTCACGTAGGTTATATATATAATAAAGGCTGAGGAATTGAACGTTATAGACCAACTTGTGGCTTTACTTTGTTTTGTCGCCACAACCACAGCACAAATAAACTTTCCAAATACAAAAATCCACTATACCGTATCTGGCGATACGCTTAGCCAGCCATATTATAGAAACATTAGTCTTGATAGCACCTCCGAACACATTAAATATGCGATAATTTCGCTGCACGGCGATGGAAGAAACTCATACGAGCACTTCAGTGTTATATCGCAACTAACAACAAGCGTTGGACTTCAAGATTCAACAATTCTACTTGCGCCGACATATCCAATTCAAGATGATGTAAACCAATATAATTTAGGTGGCGACATCCTCTATTGGCCAGACATTGATTGGAATGCGGGAGATCTATCACGTAACACACAGTCCAACCCAAGGCCGTTTAGGATAAGCTCCTTTTCCACGATGGACACTATTTATCACAGGCTGGTAGAAAACAACCCAAGCCTTGAAAAAATTGTGCTAACAGGGCACTCTGCGGGATCTCAAATGGTTGTTCGTTATGCGGCGGGGGGTAGGGCAGAAGAGGCGCTCATTGGAAACAACATAGAGTTTGTTTATGTGCCGGTAAACACACCCTCTTTTCTATATTATGATGAAAACCGGGTTTTAGATGAAGCCACAGAGGTGTTTGACTTTGGGCCAACAAGCTGCGGGTCTGCAAACCAATATAAATACGGCCTTGATAATCTAAATCAATATATGGAATTGACAGGAGAGGGCCCCATTGTAGATAATTATAAACTAGCAAATGTCACCTATCTTATTGGGCAATATGATTTTGGCGGACAAACAAGCTCCTGCGCCAGAATGGTGCAGGGATACAGCCGGCTTATCAGGACACACATATATTTTTCGTACATTGGATATTTTTATGGTGACACCATATATAACAATCACCGCGCGGCCGAAATACCTGGGGCCTCACACGACTTTGGTCAAACTGTTCTTACGGGCTGTGGTACAAAATCAATATTTGACATAGGTGACTGCGAGACATATGTTGACGGCACACAACTATTTAATCATCGACCGGTTGCAATCGCGGGCGAAGATCAATTTATTAACCCCGGAGCCCCAGGTGTTTTAAACGCATCTGAAAGCTATGACCCAGATGGCGAAATAGAAACGCATAGCTGGACACAGCTGTCAGGAAGCCCAATTAACATCGAATTTTCAGACAGCGTTTTTGCTCAGTTTATAGTTCCGGAAGAGGGTCCCGTTGATGTGGAGCTTGTGGTTGTTGATAATGAAGGAAAACAGGGAAAAGACAGCATAAGGTTTGTGGTTAACGAGCCACCAATATCAAACGCGGGCGGTGACCAGCAGGTTGGCTACTCTGAGGTGGTTTTACTTGATGGCTCAGAGAGCGGTGATGAAAACGGGGAAATATCAAATTTTTTATGGGAACAGTTAAGCGGAGAACCGGTTTCTGTTTTTTCTGCCGACCAAGAGGTTGCAACGTTTTATTCTCCAGCCACAGATGGCGCACTCTCTTTTGTTTTATCTGTTTTTGATGAGCAAGGACTTAGTGGTAAAGACACAGCTAATATCTTTGTTTCTTCGCTGTCTGTTTCCAATGGGGGAGCCGAAGAAGAAAAAAACAAAGTGTCGCTTTCGCCAAATCCCTTTAACTCTGCGCTTTTAATTAGTTATGTAAACCAAGGGGGCTCTCAAATAAATAATGTTTCGGTGTATGATATTATTGGAAAAAAAATAATCACATGGGATGTTTCTAATAAAAACAATGAAAACAACCGTCTGTTTTGGAGAGCAAAAGATGAGCATGGATTTAATATCAAGTCGGGTTTATATTTTGTACGGTTCAAGGGCGATAAAAACTCGATTATAAAAAAGGTTACCTACTTAAAATAAGGCCCCTGGGTTTGTGTAAAAAAACGATATTAATCACAACACTGGTTTCATATTTGTTTGGGCAAGACCCAATCATTAGCGTTTGGTATATTGGAACCAGGGTCGCAGGTGGTGGACCATATAACCACTATATTGAGCTTTTTAACCCAACAGAGCAACCAATAGACCTCAGTCAATATGCCCTAATCAAGGGCCACGGACAAAGCAACAACGTTGAACAACAGGCGGGCTGGGGAAACACCCTTGGCAACTCAGGCGTTTCGTTTAACAGGCTTCCGAGTTTTATTTTGTTTCCCGGCCAAACCTATGGCGTTTCTAGGGACGTTTCCCACGAAAGCCTCCAAAACCACGCAGACCATATTCTAGAGGATGAGGGTGTTTTATCAATTAGTGGTGACGACGCGGTTGGCCTATTTAAAGGGGAGGGGGCTCTCGATGCTGTTTTAGCGGCTACCGACAGCATTCCAATTGACTGCATTGGCAGTCCATATGAGGACCCAGGTCAGGGGTGGCAGGTTTCAGGAGAGATAGGCCCACCAAACTCAACCAACACCGCCGGCTATGGTGTTACAAGATTTGCAATTTTAACCAGAAAACCAGATGTTTGCTATGGCAACGCAGGAAACTGGAACAGTTCGCGCGGATGTGTTACCGACAGTTGCACAAATTGGATCACAGATACCCCACAAACCACCTATGAAGAAAGCGAGTGGGATGTCCACGCCTGCTACTATCCAGACGCAGATGGAAACACGGGTCCGGGATATGAGCCCGACACAAACCCAAACTGTGACGAAGATATAATAAAAATGGAGACATATACAAACACGTGCGAGTTTATTGAGAACCAAGCACCAACCTCCAGCGCAGGGACTGACCAGACGACTAGCTACGGCCAACAGGTTACGCTTGACGGCTCTGGAAGCTCTGACCCAGACGGCACCATAGCGTCTTACCAGTGGACTCAAATATCTGGAACAAGTGTTGCGCTTAGCTCACCAGAGCAAGTGGTTACAACATTTACATCACCAAACGAAGAGGGAAATCTTTTATTTAAACTTGTGGTAACAGACAACGAATCTGCTAGCGACACAGACACAATAGGTGTAACCATTATTAACACAAACATGAACCCCGTTGCCAGCGCGGGGGAAGACCAAGTGGCTGGTTTTAGTGAGCTGGTTACGCTTGACGGCTCTGGAAGCTCTGACCCAGACGGCACCATAGCGTCTTACCAGTGGACTCAAATATCTGGAACAAGTGTTGCGCTTAGCTCACCA
>Ga0066850_10000068_pt1 | contig 50943 bp, 22 predicted proteins | sample ETNtaG_4_FD_67282 | JGI IMG/M metagenome (GOLD analysis project Ga0066850, IMG submission 67282) | Marine microbial and viral communities from oxygen minimum zone, Eastern Pacific Ocean - ETNP201406SV67 | ecosystem: Environmental > Aquatic > Marine > Oceanic | place: Pacific Ocean: Eastern... | reverse complement strand
CAGCGATTCTAACTCTCTCCTTTTTATAGAGATCAAATCCCAAATCGATAAGTACATCGATAGTATCTCCGTCAAGAACTTTAACGATTTCTGTTACTCTGAAGTTGTAACAACTCTTCCGACTTGGCGGGACCATGGCACCCATAGTCAATCTCCATAAGTGTATTATTTAGCATGTGTGCATCTGCCTCTGGAGCAAAATATCCTGCACTAATAATAGCAATTGCTATAGATCCAAGAAGACCTATAGCAGCTACTACCTTCTCATTAGCACGAACTCTTTCAGTGAGCTCCTTCTGCTTCTCCAGTAATCTCTCTACCTGTGATTCTAATACCGCTATCTTCACTGATTTGCTCATTAGGATACCAAGTATCATACATCATTATGTAGTATATTGAAATCCCTACAGCAATAAGAAGGATAGCAATCATAATGTTAATTGACCAGATTACATTGCCTCCTGCACCCATTGTCATATCAGCAGCGTATGCTTGTGCTGCTAATGTAAATGATAGAAAAAGTGAAGTAACCATAATGGTCAATCTACTTAACCACCACATAATTTCATGTTTCATGATCTTGTTGCATAATCAATAAAATGAGGATGCATCCTTAAATAGGAGACATCCTCTTTGCTGTGTTGTATTGCTTCATATGAATCGACTGCGTACTCGCAGATTTCATACTTGTTATGTTGTGTGTCGTGATAACCGACAGTATAATGTCTCTGTTGAGTCAGGGGCATGATTGTTTCAATCCCATACTAATTTTATATAGTATAGCGACTAGGTATTATAACGCAACCATGTGTGGAGTTAATGACAGTGTGTTCTTTACAACATCTATAGCTGCAGGAAGACATGCATATTCTTTTCTCTGTATTGCTTTTGTCAATGTTTTAACAGTGTCGTGGGGTAGAATTTCAACCTCTGATTGCATTATAATTTCTCCACCGTCTAACTCTTCATTTACATAATGAACAGTACAACCAGTGATTTTCTCACCTGCCTCCATTGCTCTCTCTACTACATTCAATCCCTTATACTTAGGAAGTAATGATGGATGAACATTGATAATAGGAGCAGGGAAAGCAGAAGGATTTTTAATCACTCTCATGTATCCTGCAAGGATAATGAGATCTACATTCCATGCTTCAAAGAGAGAAATCATATCTTCCTCATCCTTATGATGAACATAACAATGAGGGATACCAAATTTATTTGCTCTCTTTACTGCACCACACTTTTCTTTGTTGTGAATCATAATCACAACTTCATCTTTGGCACAGCTTCGTACTATGTTCTCAAAATTAGTGCCATTACCTGAACACATGACTCCTAGTTTCATTTGCTTAAGGTTTTAATAGAACAATATCCTTGATCACATAGTTTATGCAACTTTTCTATGATGCGTTCATACTCATCCCAAATATATTCAGAACCAGTAGTCTCTTGAGATAATTTACAAGCAGTTACCAGACGAGCAACATCATCCTCGTTAAGTCTCATAGTGCTATTAAACAACTATGAATAATTATAGGTGCGATTTTTAATTTTACACCAATATGTCAAGATTTCAAGTCATTTCATAAGCATGACTAAAAGGTCTTATCCCTCGTCTCTTTTCGTGCCTCTCTTGAAGCTCTTTGATCTTTTCTATATTATCTTGTTTTCTTTTTAATTCGTCTACCTTTTTCTGAACTTCTTCCAGTTCCTTTTGGATATCCATTGTAGTTTAAAATGCTTCACTTATGACCTCCCCACCAAAAGCTACACGGTGAGTTGTGGATCTAAGTGCATTTATTTATACACTTTATGCCTCTATAACACTATTAGTTACACCATGTCTTTGGTATGCAGATGGTGTTCTTGTAGTGTTATCAGTGTTTCTTGCCTGAAATGTACCAGGAGTTCTTGCGGAATTATTAGGATTTCTTGCAACGTAATCATCATTCCAATTCTTATATGTAACTGTTGCCCAACCTTCAGTACCAGAAAACTGGTTGACAGTTGTACTGCCAGGTTGAGGATCTACTGGATCGCAATCATTATCGTTTTTTACGTATGCCATTAGCGTTTACCTCCACTCATTTGTTTTAGCATTTTTTGTAGCTCTGCTGTAGAACCTACAAACATAGCATTGTTGGTGACTTTAGATGGACCTTTTGTTTCTGCATCTAAATCCTTCATCTTCTTATGTAGATCAGCAAGTTTATCTGTCATGTCTGCGACATGCTTCATTGCCGCTACAGCGACTTCATACGCTCTAGGGTGCCCTGACTCCTGTGCAACCTCTAACGCCCCTTGTACCGCCTCCTGACCCTTGTCTATGAGACTGTACAATTCACCACGAGTATATTCGTAGTCTTTTGTCTGGTCATCCGCTTTAAGTTTAGGAGCAGATGGTTTGGATGGAGTCTCAACATCAACACTGATGTTTAGCATCTCCTCCATGTTTTCTTCTAGGCTACTCATAATATATCAATCCCCTCATTAAATCCAAAGTCATCACCAGCATCTAATATAGCTGTATCAGCAGCATCTATATTACCATCTGCATTAATATCAGTCTTGGCAACTGGTGTGTATGTTCTTGTAATAGCTCTACGGTTGACTGCAAGATCACCAAGTGTTTCATGGATGATTGCTTTCTTAATAATATCTGATGTGTTATAAGGACCGTATAGATAAGACTTCATTGTAAAGTTTAGAGTATAGATGATATATCTACGTTCATAGAAACTATCGTCCCACTCATCTTCATAACTAACATTGTTCAGAACAACAGCAATATCACGCTTCTCATTCATATCAGGAATCATGTTAAGTGTGATAGAGAACGATGGTTGAAAGTACGGCAATATTTGCTCAGTAATTTGTAATGCATCGTCTTGTGACTTTGCAATAACTCCTAGTTCAAAACTTAGGTTATAAGGAACAGGAACATATTGTACTTTTACCTCAGTACCATTACCATCAATGATAGTTTTGTATTTTTGAATAGGAGATGTTTTACGAGTAGAATCGTAATCGATACTTGTCATCTCAAAATAGAGACGTGGTAAAGTGATTGCTACTTTTCTGTTAGATGCGTTCTCTTCTAATCTAACAATAAATTTTTGCTTAGGACCATATGCCAATGGTACTTTTAATTCTTCTAGAACATCACCAGTGCTAGGATCTGTACTCTTCATTGTAATATTATTAAAGAGCGTACCGAACGCCACAATGTTCTTACGAACAATTTGATTGTAAAAATGTGATCCTAACATTAGATACTACCTGTAAAATTACCAAACTCACCAAATGGATTTTTCTCAGTCCAATCCACAATGTTATCAGCATCATTTTCGATCTCTCTATTTTGATCGTAACTGCTGTTGACGTTATTTAGAGTGTCAAATGTTTCAGGACTCCACTTAGCACCTGAGGTTAGACCTGTTACTACCTCGTCAGTTGTGAATGTTCCTGTTCTATTGATAACTGAGAGAGATCTAGTTGCACTATCCCATGCCTTGACTTCTGCTCTATTATCCTTAGGTGAGTAATCAATAGTAACAGTAGGAGCAGATGTGTATCCAGAACCTCCAGCAGTAATAGTCACAGCATTGACAATACCAGTAGCACTAACAGTTGCAGTAGCAGTTGCACCTGTACCACCTCCTCCTGTGATAGTAACTGTTGGTGGTGTAGCTACTTTATAATGTGCTCCACCATCTGAAATTGTAACACCTGATACAGCATCTCCTGTAATAGCAGATGTTGCCTTTGCTAAGAACTCATCTCCAGCAACTTCCTCACCTACAGTGAAGTCTCCTGTACCACCAGGATCCATTACTAGTTTGATAGAATTATCAAAGAGTTGTTCTACTACATCAATCTCTGCAACACCAGTATCAAAGTCATCACTACCAACCTCATAGATCTCAGCAGTGATAGCATAGAATTGAATCTTACCAAACTGATAGAATGGTTCTTCTTTTCCTACAAATTTAATTTCGTAAATATCTTGTGTTAATGGGAAGTACAATAAGTCTCCCTCATTAGGTCTGCTATCAACTTCCAGTGTAGGATTATGATCAGCTACCTCTTCATCCCATCTTCTAGTAGATACACGGAAGATGATCTCATCTGTAATTCTTAAACCGAACTTAGATATAAATTCAGCATTGTCACCAAAACCCATAACGTTCTGTAACAGCATCTCAACTTGGAATTGTTCTTGATACTTAGTGTATCTAACTTCATCCAGAGTGCTGTCTTTTAGGACTATCTTGGGGATATAGTAAATATCTGTACCAAACAGTTTGATTTGCTCATCCACAAGATCCTGAACGAGACCTTGTTCGCCACTGTGACCTTGATAGTAAGTTGGAAAATAGGAACTGGTAGGCATTTTATCCGATCATATCCATTGGTGGAATTGCATACTTACTGAGAACTTCGCCTTCGATTTTCTCAATTTCTGCTATAGCGTCTGTATATAGTTCTCTACCATTAAGTGTTACACCACCAGGTAGCTGTACATTGTTATATTTGATTAAGTTCTGACCCCACTGCTTTTTCAACAATGAAGTAGCATACCTTTTAACAAAGAAATCATTGTACATTTCAGTTGCATCTGTAGGATCAATCATACGATGAGCCTCTATCAATAGATTCTGTCCTTCTTGTAGGAAGTCTTTGTCTATATCAAGATACAAACGATCACGACGCTGAGTATATCTAAACTGCTGGAATGAACCATTGTTTAAAACCATATCTAGAGTCTCTAGATATTGCTTGGTCATATAGTAGTTTAAGATATCAAGGGATCCAAAAGCATATAGATCATTTAAGAACATTCTATATTCAATACCAAATAAGTTAGAACGAATAGAGTTACCTACCATTCCAAAAACCCTAGTGATACCAGTTACATGAGCTGGTATAGGTATATAATTTGTAGCTTCATCCCAACTTGTAGTTACTGCTCCTTCAACTTTAGTTGTAGTTACATTTGCTGCAAGACGAGTTTTATCATCTGCAGTTATCTCATGTACGAGATAACATCTCTCCATTCCGTTATAACAGTTCTCCTGAAAGAACTGAAACGTGTCGTCAATTACATTGTTTACTTGCTCATCATCTACATTAACTTGCAAGACAGGTTCACCTAATTGCCTTTTAGCATATGTAATTAATTCTGATTTTGAACTTGGAGATGCCATTTCACACAATAATCCCTTCTTTTATATTTAGGGATTATTCTGCTGGTGCCTCTACAGGGGGTGCTTGAGGTGCTTCTGCTGGTGCTTCTCCTTCTCCAGTAAGCAATCCAATAGTCTCTAGACCACCTGAAAGTTTAATCTTATATTCTTTTGCTTTAGCTAGGTTTTCCTCTAGTTCACGAATCTGCTTATCTGTAGTAGCAATTTGCTCTTCAAAATTCTTTTTGAGTTGTTCGGGATCCATGGTCATTGTTATCAAATATGATAGTGTATACTGTATTTATATGTTGATAGAAGCCTTAAATGAATACCTATCATCCACAACTACAGATGGCATAAAATTCATAGAGACAGAAATCCTACCATCTTTTTGATTATCAGAATACCCATGTGTAAGGTTAGATGGCCAGAGCATCAACTCTCCTTCGTTAGGTAACATAATAACGTCACAGTTATATTTTCCTAGTGTGTTTTTATCTACCTGTAATGAGATAGATGCACTTGATGAATGAGATGCACTATCTGGATGTCTAAAGAATAATGGAGCATGTCCTTCTTCATGTGCAAGATAATATGTTCCTGAGACATATGCATTGGTATGGAAATGTGGATATTGTTCACCACCCATATCACATAGATTTATCCAGCTGGCAACGACGATCATTTTTTCTGGAACTTCATATCCCATATTTTCAACAAAAATTTTGCATTGATCTTCACACCATTCTTTAAATGATGTCATCTCTTCTCTGTGTAGAAACGATCTACCAGAATTATTATCATAGTGGTGTAATTTTTCACACATTGTATTTGTGTCCATATTTTCACCCATCATTATATCAATGATTTGTTTTTTCAAATCGGAATGATTTGGGTAATCTTCTCTACCAATAGCTTTGGGGAAGATATCAATTAAGTTCATGTTTCTTTAATATAAAAATATTTACTCCATTCCACCAAGAATTTATGTCTTCAATTTCACCAGTAAGAATACTTCTTTCATACAAAACTGTAAGATTATTCTCTTCAATAAAATCTTTTGTCGATGTCAATACACCATCAAGGTTTGCATCATCAACCACTAATATAAATTCATTCTCTGTATATTGAAGAATGTGATTTAAGCAACTCCTCTGTACATTCAATTCATGATCTGCATCATAAAAAATAGTATTTACTTTTTGATCTAAATTTTCTTCTGTAGCTTCACGGATATCACCATTTAAAATTGCAATGTTGCTGTTGTCTGTCCATACAGATTTTACATTCTCAATGAAAGTTTCAATAGATCCTTCTTCATCATCCCATGGAATGTCTTCTCTGATTGGTTTGATATCTACATCACGCCAATGATCTGCTGCATAAGCAGTAATATCATTACCTTGAATTGCTGCACAGAATGTGCTGCCATTAAACACACCAATTTCTAGATACTTTGTATCCTCGTAAGAACAGAGATTGTTGAGGAAGTGCCTTACCTTATCAGAAGTTAGACCCTGAATGTCGTGATCAAATTTTGACTTCCCTTCAATAGCTTTATCAATGGAGTCTAAACATCTGGTTACAAATGGGTGACATACTCTCTCTTGTTTTTTAAGATGTGCTTCAACAACTGTATCGCAATAATTACATTCCCAGCAATCAAACTTACAATTTTTAATTTTATCTCTCCACATATCAATGGGACGATCTTTCATATTAAGATCTTCCATGTATACATTCATACGTGGGAAGAGAATTTCATCACCATCATTCCATTTTTTAATGATGTCCATAGACTCCATTAATCTGATAGCACTTTCTCTACCATGCATTTTAAATACATCAATACCTAGATCAAGAAACTCTTGCCAGTCTTCTCTCCATGGCGGAATGTTTGCTGCTTTAAGAGATGCTGATGATTCTGTTACATCCCAAGTAGAACAAGATACTCTACTAATCTCATCATTAAAATACTGAGGACCATCAGTTCTAGTACAATTAAACTGATAGTGTTCTGGCATGATAGGACATCCACCCCAACAATTTTCATTAGCTAGTAATGATAATTTTACTGGTTTACCAATAGAAGCACAATATTCTTTTGCTACGATAACTCTATCAAGAGCATCCCTATCCCTCATCAAATCTCTATCAAGATTCACATAATGGAATCCTGCTCTAGCACAAGCAACAATTTCATTTGCTTTTGTAACTTCTCTAAGAATTGTATTTTTAATAAACAGTTCAGGAAATTCTTTTTGAATTTGACCTGAAGAAACCCATGTTGTATGAGGTAGCGTTACAATACGAACACCCTTATCATACAAAGGTTTAAAATTTTCTATCCATAAATTTAGGTTTTCCTGATCTGGTCTAATCCATATATTATTAAATGTAGCTGATAAGGGAATGCCAGTTTCTTGAGAAATAAATATTGCATTTCTTGTAGTTCCTGCAATAGGATCAACCGTAAAAATATCACCCATCGCATCCTGACTAAAAGGAGGAATGCGACAAGTAAAATAAAGATCGTAAATTAAATGTTTATGCTCAATGAGGAATGGTATAAAAGTTTCCTCAGCAAATTTTTTATTGATCTTCGGGTTGATCGGCAGACTGAAGACGCTTGTCATTGAGTTGGTCACGGATTTGATCTAGGAGTGGGATGTTGAGGTTGTGTTCTACACCATGGAATGTAGGAACTTGAACGTTAGGAGATTCTGCATATGCTTGGAAATACTTTTCTGTTCTTCCCTGAATCTTGTCCATAGAAATTTTCATCAAACAAGCATACTGAGATGCAACATCAAGAATACCAACTTGATCTTCTTCTTTCATCATAGCAATAGAATCCATGTTGCCAATACCGACTCTACCATTTGCCATAATATCTAAAGCAGCTTGTTTACCAAGTCTTGCAATCCAATACTTTCTTTCATCTTCTTCATCCCATTCAACTGAATCTAATAGATCTTGTTTTGTTAGACCTTTGTCTTTAATATAATCTAAGAAAACTTGAAGTTCATATTCTGCTTGACCCTTTCTTCTATTCCACATTTCTTTATCGAGTTCAGCAAACTCAACTTCAGCTGCAGCAAATTCAATATCAAACTCATCTCCATCTTCTTCTTGGAGTTTTTTCAAAGTAGCTTTATCACGACGTAAACGAATGTCTCCCTTCTTTTCATCAAGGAGCATTTTTTCATATTGATGTGATCTGTTTTCGATTTCTAGTAGAACTTGTTTTAGCTGTCGATCTTCTGTGACATGTGATTTGATCACATAGTCTAAAATTTGATTCTTCGACATACCAAGAGATACTCTTACAGCAATATCTCTAATTTCTTTATCTGTAATTACACCCATAATAAATCAAAAAATAATGATTAGAACTTAATACCAGGAATTACCTCTTCTCTAATAAATACACCCTGTTCGTTTTGGGTGTATTTATTTTCTTCTTTTGCCTGTTGTTCTGGCATTGGAAGACCAAGGTAGTTCTCATATAATCTATTTATCTGCCTAACAGAAGTGCAATCTGAAAACGTTTTCTTTAATCCTGTAGACGCAATGTAGAGTGCTTTTACATTTCTGTTGTAAGCATTTCTTTTTTCTTGAATTTTTGTTTTTAAATCAGATGTAGAAGAACCTTTAGCATCTGCTAGTTCTCTAAGAATATAATCGTTATCATTATCTACATCATCATTTTGATAATCCCAAGTCTTTTTCTCTAATGAAGTAGCACCTTCATCTAGAGATAAGAACCTTTGTTCATAGGTTTGCTCAATAATTAATTTTGCTAAGAACTTCATAGTTCTTAGAATAGTATCGTATCTTTTTTGTGTAACAGGAACTGCTACTTTAGATCCTTCAGGTGCCATATCGGCATAAGATAGATTATCAAAATCTGCCTCATTTTTAAAATCATCAGCAGGAACTTTAATGGTAGAACGAATATCACCAAGACTTCTCATACCAAATACTGCCATCTCTTTATCCATCTCGACAAATCTGTCTGATAAAGAATTTATACCATTTACGTCTTCAGAATCCAACGAGAAAACATACCAATCAAGAACAGAGTTGATTGGTTGGTATGTAAGTAATTTTGTTAGATCGGGGAGTTTACCAACGAAATATCTTTTAGTCATGCTTATACTCCTGTGTAACCGCTAGCTAGTGTACCATATTCAATAGCAGCACCTGATGCTCTTCCAGGTGTTCCCTGAGAGTTAAGACTGCCGTTCCATCCAAATGAGTGTGTGGAGAAATTTATTTGACCACCAGTATTGTTCTGATTACCATCATACATACCGTTCATAAGTCCATGAGTCATTCCAGTATGGAATGTTTCTTCACCAGTAGTTCCTGGTTTACCAACAGATCCTAGGTTAGAACCAGTAGTGTCATCTCTTCTTGAAAGTGCAGCGTTGGTTTGGTAACCACCTGCAGTGTTCCAATAAGAGAAACCAAGACGTGTGTTACAAGTCTTGTTAGTTCCATCAGTGCCAGGAGCAGAACTCCAACCAGACCACGATTGAGTTGACCAGTCAAAGCTGTATCCATTACCACCTTGCTTATACCAACCTTTAGTCTCACCATAACCACATGCAGGGTTGTCACCACCAGTAGATCCACTACCACTAACAGTTGTTACACTGTCATTGGTTAAGTCATATCTATCTGGGTTGTTATTGTTATTTCCACAAACATATGCATATTTAAAGTCTCTCTTCATAACAGAAGTTCTGTTTCTAGAAGTAGACATTGACTGTCCAGCACCAGTGTTGGACTCAGTGGACATGCTGAAAGTAGAAACATAGTTACCAGTGGAATTCCAACCGTTTGCTGTGCAGAAAACATATGCTCTCATAGCAGAGTTTTGAGCACCTGCGGTATACGCATCAGACTGATCTAGTCTGTCGCCAATGTTAGCGTTACTAAGCGTAGCATGTGTACAACGGTTGATGTTTCTCCATGCAGAACCACCTCGGTAACCTGCTGCTGGATATCCTCTAGTAATATTAAAACCTTCGGCAAACGCAACAATGTTTTCCCAATAAGCGTTAGTACCATCTGATTTTAGAGAAGCACCAACAGTGCTATTCTCATTTCCATCAGGATATTGTGCTGGTAATGTTGAAAATGGTTGTCCATTAACAAGCAAGTCATTGTTGCCGATATCGATATCACCACCAAAGGTACATGAACCATCCGTATTCAACGAAATGTTGGGATTGGTTGAACTACCTGCGGCGGTATATTTAAGTTGATCTACTCTTAATTCTGATGCCATGGATATTAGGATCTCCTTCCGTATTATTTAGACAATGTTCCAGCTACCGCCATCAGCAATTGTAATCGCAATATTGTTATTTATAGTAATGGGACCAAAACTACCACAATTTGTTCCGTTGGGAACAGTAATGTTCTCAGCAACAACTTGACTGTTAGATTTGAATATACCGTAAGAGTCAATCCACTGTCTTACGCCGTTAGCGTAAAGAACACTTGTATTTGCTTGGTTAACAAAAGTTTGACCTTCAATGTTTGCAGTTCCAAGAACATGTAAGTCATATGTAGGATCTTGCTTCTTAACACCAACTTTAGATAATCTATAGATGTCATTGCCATTAGAAGCTTCTGTCCATCTAGATGTTACGAACTCTTGGTTGTTCTGGAAGAATTGACCATCGATGTTCATATCTCCATTGACATTCAACCTGTATGATCTTACCTGATTATTGGTTGGGTCAGTTCCAGATATTGATGATGTATAGATACCAACTCGATGGTCACCTCTTACATAAATTGCGGGTGTTCCATCCCATGAAGAATTACCAGCAGCTGTAGATGGTGTTATCTCAAACGCATTACTATGACCCCATTGGTTACCAATTCTAAAGTTTCTTTCTGATGAAGAACCTAAGAACTGGATACCAGCACCAGAGTTATCATTTGCGGTATCAAGAGTAACGTAATTTCTAAATCTAGATTGTCCGTTAACATCTAACTTGTAGCTAGTGCTTGGACCTGTTGTGTTAATACCAACCGTACCAGATGGAACAATGGTCATTGCCTCAGTTCCAACAGTGATTGGAACCTCATCACCACTTGTACCAGGATCAACCATGAACGCTAATCGTCCATAAGAAGACCAGAGTGCCATTCTCTCAGAACTTCTGTGGTCATAAAGTAGACCACCTCTTACCTTATCTTGCCATGTAAATGACACACCAAACTGAGTATCACTACCACCAGAACCATCTACCCAGTTACCATTGAACTGACCAAAGTCCATACGATGATCATCATCATAACTATCAAAGTTGGAAGTTCTCATTCTCAACTTAACGTATGACTGACCAGCACGGTTAGTAAATACAGTCTCACCAATACCAATCTTATTCTCAGAAGCATCAACGAACAATGTATTGCTATCAACGTTAAGGTCAGCGTTGATAGTTGTTGTATTATTAACAGTTGCTGTTCCACTAACAGTAAGGTTAGAACCTGCACCAGTTAGGACAAGCGAACCAGTCATGGTGTCGCCAGTCTTAAGAACGTTGAGTGATGCTGCACCAGTTAAGTTTGCAGTAATTGTTCCAGCAGAGAAGTTACCAGAACCATCACGTTGTACTGCATAGCTAGCAAGGTTAGCACTACTAAATTGGATGTTACCTTCGTTCCATGCTTTTTGACCATTGATAGTAAATGCATCAGCATTTAAAACTGTTAATGCTAATGTACCAGAACCTGCTGAAGCATTACCACCAGCAGCTTCTAATTTAGCTGTATAGTGAGCATCTCCACCAGAAACTAATTGAGAAGATCTGAAGTAGATTGCAGGATTGGATGACTGACCATCAACTCTTCCAAGTTTTAGTTCACCAGATCCAGCATTATTAACAATCTTACCAACATCTACTGTGTTACCATCTTCTAGAGTAAAGTCATCAAATGGTTGTCTGTTAGATGCACTACCAGCAGTAATAGCACCAACAAAGTTACCAGAATTAAGTCTACCAATTAGAATTGTGTAATCATTAAAGTTGTCTGCAGTGTCATCGTTTGTTACAACACTATCAATAATAAAGCTACCGACTGCCTGTGCGTTAGAGTTGTATAGGTTAATTGGATTACCTGGAGCAAATACACCAGTAGCAGATGTATCAAGTATAACTCCAGAGAAGTAGATCCTGAACTTAGGATCACCAAGGAATCCTTTAACAGTTACGTTATCTCTAAAGTTAGTTGCACTAACAAATCTTGGAAGTCTGTTATCAGATAGAGTTCCAGAGTTAATGTTTAAAGCATTCTGATACCAAGTACCTTCTTTGTTATCAAGTTTGTCAGCATCAAGACCTGAATCTAGACCATCGTTTAATCCTGTCCAGACCTTTGCCCATGTACCGAAAGAACTAACACCAGTTCCAGAACCTCGGATCCACATGTTGTCATTATCAGTGAATGCAAGTTGTCTTACACCACCATATCCAGCATCGAAACCAGTACCACCAGCTCTGAAGGTTACCGTCATATTTCTGGTACCACCATCACTTAGTCCATTAGCACTGTTAAAGATTGTGTTAGAAACAATACCAGAACTGAAGTTGTTAGGGGCAGGAGAAGATGATGGGTTGTTAGTACCTGTAAGAACACGAATAGTGTTACCTGCTGTACCAGATATTGCAATGTTGTAAGTTCCAGATAGTCTATCAGAAGATAGAGTACCAGCACTCTGGTTACTAGAGTTTAGATAGAAGGAACCTTGTACACCGTCAAGTAAGTCAGCGTCAAGACCACTATCTGCACCAGTCTTAAGTTCAACAGAACCGTTACCTGCCTGACCGATATTGAACTGTGCTTTCTTATATCTAGAAACACCAATCTCACCATAAAGGTCAGCAGAAATTGTTAAATCTGTAACTCTCTTAACGTCAATAGATGCGTTTGCATACTGTCTATTAACAGTAGAAATTTTTGCTTCTAGAACAAGAGAAGATCCACCACCAATAGCACCAGGAGCAGTTGTAACTGTAAAGTCTGCACTGTATCCAACACCACCATCAGTAACTGTTAGTTCTGTAACAACATTGTTGGCAACAACTATATTAACTTTAAGTCCAGTACCAGCACCACCTGTTAGTGATACATCGAAGTATTGACCATTAGTATATCCAGTACCACCATTTGCAATAATTACAGCATCAACAAAGTTACCCTGAGTAAATGTTGATTCAAATGTCAGAGGTGATGCACCACGCTCAAACTCAATGATTGTTCCTAAAGGAATAGTTGCATTGACTGGATTGTTTAGAGAGATCGTAGTTAGACCTGCAGCAGTAATAACTCCAGTAATATTTGTATTAGATTGAACACCACTTACAGAGTTCTTGACTTCGTGACCGATAAGAACATCAGAGTTAGTTGTGAAGATCATCTGAGATGATCCTGTAGTACACTGAGAATTTAATCTTGCAAAGTATCTGCTTTCTGCACCCTTAATTGATTGCATTGCTAGTGCAAAGTTAGAATCACCTCTTAAGAATGTGAAGGAGTTTGCAGCTCCACCAAGTGCAAGTCTGTCTGTTTCAATAACACCAGATGTGATATCAGAAGCAGCAATTTGATTAGATGATAGAGATACCCAGTTGTTAACATCAAAGGATGAAGTATTAACAACTCTAGTAATATTAACTGTTGTAGCAGTAGGTGTTGTACTATCATCAAATGTATCAGTATCTTCAATCTTGATATTGTTGACGATATCACCATATAATCTGCTTTCAATTAAAGCAGTACCAACTGCTTGTGTACCAGCACCAGTAGGAGCAGCAAATGTTATAGTAGGAGCAGTAGTATATCCTTTACCACCTTTAAATCCACCAAATTCATTAATAGTTACAGTAACAACTTGACCATTTGCAATCGTACAAGTTGCCGATGCAGCTACTGCACCTGCTTCTGGATTACCACCAGCAAATGTAATTACAGGAGCAACAGTATATCCAGAACCACCGTTGCTGACGTTGATCTGATAGACAACCCCTTTTCTGTATTCTGTAGATTGAATACGTCCAGTAGTTAAGCTACCAGTAAAGATATCTCCAATGGTAAATGCTAAAGCAGCATCTGGGTTAAATCCAAGGAACAAACTATCAGTATCATTGTTTAGAATGAATGATGTTGATGTATCCTGTTGGATTGCGATGTCACCAGCAAGTGCTCCTTCTAGAGAAGTTCTTTCTGCTTGATCTGCAACAGTGAATACACTGAATGGTCTTAATGCTGGAATCTGATCAACAGATATCTTACCTGAGTCTGTTAATTCAACCAATGCTCTAGGAACAGCGTTCGTAGAGTATGGTTTGTTAATGAAAGGTCCAAGGTTGTTAGTGATATAATCTCTAACTGCCTTCTGTGTAGGTAGCTTAGAGTCACTAGCGTTAGCACCACCAAGTGTGTTTGATGCATCAAATCCAGTAACAACAACGTCACCACCTTTTAGTTTCAAGAATTCAACTTCAGAAATTGTAACCGTACCAGTAAAGGTAATGTTACCAGTTCTGTTCTCAATTCTAGCGAATGTACCAACCTTGAAGTCTCCAAGTTCGTCAGTACCAGAAACATAAACACGACCGTAGTTTTCCGATACCTGTTCGTATGCTTCAATCTTAGTACCACCGTTCTCAGGTAGAGCAAGGTAGTTAGTACCAGATCCAGCAAATTCCCAAGTGTGTGATGAGGAGTTACAAATAGATGGTCTGTGTAAGTTGATAGTCTTACCAGATAGGACACTGGTAGATACTGCTTGACCAGTAGCTATATCTGTAAGATCCATGGCACCACCAGTACCATCATCAATGGTTAACTGAGCAGAGAAAGGAGGACCAACTGTTACTGCTGAAACAGTATCAACAAAGTATTCAATGTCAGTATTAGTATTGGTATAACCATCAATCTTAACAACATAGTGCTCTAGTGGTTCTCTTCCTAATCCACTAACTGTAAGAATTGTTCTACCAGTAGGTGTAGAAGATACGTTAGAGACAGTTGCAATATCAAATACGTATGGTGTTGCACTGAAACCTCTTGCTCTCAGTGCGAATGTACCGAAGTTAGTAGCAGAGTTCGTGATAGATGCATAACCACCAGACTCAGCAAGAACACCATCAGCACAGAAGATAACGAACACAGACACCAACTGAACATAACCGTCATTGATAATCTTATAACCAATACCACCAAAGGATACAATCGTGAATGCAGATGCAACCATCGACTTACCCTGATTAGGGAAGGATGCAGATCCATCTAATTCAAGACCAGGGAAAGGACAGTTAGGTTGCTTAACCTTAGCACCGTCAACTAGAGCACCACTACCACCTAAGAATGAGATAACAGAAGAGTTCTGAGTATATGGAGATGCCTCAATGATTGGATATTCATCAAAGTCACCACGGATTGCAACTCTCTGGTTGTTAGCATCAGTGAGATAATTATCTGAATATGAAATAATTTGTGCAGTATCATATAAAGCGTTACTAGTTCTAGTTGTCGCACCTGCAAGAACTGTTCCATCTAGAATATCTTCAAAGAGACTCATTGATGTATCAATAGAAGATTCAACGTTAGCACATTGGCTAAGTGTTCCAGTGCTGTATATCAATACAGAATTAGTACCTGATCTAATAAATGTGTGTGCAGATCTTGGTAAATGCTTAAGGGCATTAGATGTAGCAGATACAAATGTATGTGCAGATTGTGGAATAAATTGAACTCCGTCAGTTACAGCACTTACAAATGTATGTGGATATCCACCACCAGATACTATTGCGTTTGTAGCAGCAGCAGTCCATGTGTGAGAATATCCACTACCACTCAATAGACCGTTAGTTGTGGCAGATACGAATGTATGAGCAGAATTAACACTAATAGCACCCTGTCCACCGTTAACATTTATAGTAACAGTAGTGGCAGTTCTAGCAGTAATTGGTAGAGCAGCATCATATGCATAATCAGCACCGCTTCCAGTAGATGCTCCAGATGCACGAGGATATGAACTCTGACTATTTGAAGATGCTACACCAACGTTAACAGTAATTGTTGTTGCTCCCACTGCTGTAATAGCAATGTTCTGACCAGAAACAGGGTCAGTAGCACGAGGATAAGCATGGTTTGATCCATTGTTATCAGCATCACAAGTAAATGTAACAGCACCATTTGCGATCTGAACAGTGTTACTTGTTGTCAAACTATGAGATCCAATCTCCAATACCATATCACCCGTTGTTGGGTTATATGTTGTACCTGTAGCTGCTGTAACAGCACTTCCAGCATTAGGAGTAATTCCTCCAGCAGCACCAGTTACAAATGTATGGGTTCCAACAGCAGCAGGACATTCAAAAGTTAATGAATTTGCAGCAAGTTTAATACTTTCTCCAACTTGTAATGCATGGTTACCAATGGTGAGTTCCATGTCACCACTTGTAGTATTATAAGTTGCATTTGTTACTGTGTGATTAACAGTAGGTGATGGACCAACATTGAGAGTAATTGTTCCTGTTCCAATAGCAGTAATTGGTACTGCCTGATCATATGCTCTGTCACGTTTAGCTTTAACACCATTAGCAGTAGCAGAAACGAATGTATGAGTAGTTACGTTAGTTGAAGGAATTATTGCTAATACTTGAATAGCAATTGAGTCTGTATTTGGTACTGCTGTAACTTTTACATACTTACCGCTTATTGGGTCAGTTGATCTTGGATATGTGTGTTGCGTACCATTACCATCTGCAGCACAAGTGAATGTTAGAGAATCATCATCTAACTTAATCCAGTCTCCAACCTTTATTCCATGAGCAGGAATACTGAGTCCTAATACACCTGTTGTTGGATCATAAGCAGCATCAGTTGCTGTATAATTATCAATTATATTTCGAGGATAAGTATGCGTAGTAGCACCACCATCCATAGAACAAGTGAAGGTTAATGAATCAGTTGCAATCTTAACACCTTCTCCAACAGATAAAGTGTGAGCACCTATTGTTAATAATAAATCTCCAGTAGCAGGATCATAAGTTGCACCAGTTACCTGATGATTAACTAGAGGTGAAGCACCTACATTAACTGTAACATTTCCAGTTTGTCTTTGAATACCATTAGAAGATGCACTTACAAAAGTATGTGCTCCTGTGTAAGAAGATGGACCAGTGTTAATTTCAAATGTGTCAGTGGTTACGTTACTGATTGCTACCCATCTACCACTTAAATTATCAAAGTTATTACGAGGATATGTTTTGTTTGTTGATCCACTATCTAAAACACAATTAAATGTCAAAGAATCATCAGCAATCTTTACATAATCTCCATTAGCGAAATTATGTCCAGCACTCGTTATAACTAAACTTCCTGTAGTTGGTGTATAAACAGCATTGGTAGCTGTATGCTGAGTAGAAGCAACATTTGTAATACTTAAAGATTCGCCTGAAGCAGGATCAGATGAACGTGGATATGTATGAAGAGTAGAATTATTATCTTTATCACAAGTAAATGATAGAGCTCCATTTGCAATTACAATACCTTTATCAACTGCAAGACCATGCTGCCCAAGGGCAAGAACCATATCACCAGTTGATGCATTATAAGTTGCGTTAGTTGGGGTAAAGTTTTTATTTGCAGGAGAAACACCAACGTTTAATGTAACAGTTGTATCTGATACACTGTCAATAGGTATAGATCTTCCTGAAAATGGGTCGTGACCTGCTCTTGGATATGTTTTAGTAACACTATCTCCATCCATCGTACATGTGAACGATAGACTGTCGTTATCAAGTACAACACCTTCTCCAACACCAAGTCCATGACCACTTCCAATTGTTAAAACTAATGCACCTGTAGCTGGATCGTATGTAGCATCTGATGGAGTCCATTGAGCATCAGCACCTGTAGCACCAATATTAATTGTAAATGAAGATGCAGTTGTTGATGTAACTGCGATAGAATTTCCGTATGCTGGTTGACCTACCTGTGGATACTTATGCTCTGTAGCATTTCCATCCATAGCACAAGTAAACACCATTGACTCTGGTGCAATTTTAACACTGTTACTAGTAGTAACACTATGACCAGTTACGGTCATTGTAAGATCACCATTAACAGGGTTGTAGGTTACTGCTGATGGTGTATGCTGTGCTGTAGGAGCTCCTGCATTTGAATCTGGAAGAATATTCCAATCTTCAACTTTAGGATAAGCAGAAGTTAATACAGTAGGATTGTATACAATAATAGTTCCATCTGCTACTGCACTAATAAATGTATGAGATGAACCAGAAGCAGCACCTGCATTACCAACGTTAGTGGAAACTGTAGTTGTACCACCTGCAGATGCAACTTGTGTAATTTCAAAACTCTTTCCATAAGTAGGATCAGTTCTTGAAGGACCAGGATGCTGACCAGTTACACTGTTATAAGTACACTCCCAATTTAAAGCATCTTCTTTGAATGCAATTCTATCTCCTACACTAGGAGCAATAAGAGGATCAGGGAAAAGTACCTCTAATGCACCAGTAGAAGGATTGTATGTTGCGTTAGTTGGAGTTAGATCGACATATGTTCCATCTGTCCAGTTACGCATTGCTGCGATAGCATATGTTTTAGCTCTCTGGTATGCATAAATTGTTTCTGCTTTTTGTGCCTCAGGAATACCAGTTAAAGCAGTTTGTGTGAAATATTCTTCAGCAGCTATAACAATATTTTCGTTACCACCTAATACCAAATCTTTTGCTAGATTGCTTAGAGTAATACGAAGATCTCTCTTACATTTTCTTTCGTTTGTATTGTTAAGTGCAAATAATGGGAACTGACCTAATGTATCACGTAAAGCTTGATCAGCAATTAAATACTTATTCCTTTCAATTAAGTATGCAGCATCTAGAAATGTTGCACTTTGGTTCTTTGTAATAACATCTACCCAAAGATATGTTAAAGTATCAATTGCAGATTTAACATCAGCACAAACAGGATTTCCTGCAGTTGTGTTGATAATTGTACTATCAAAATATCTTGTTATTGATGAATATTTTGGAACATAAGTTGGTTCTGTTGTAGTACCATTACCAATTTTCCAATTTCTCATTGCATAGATGCAAAGCTCTCGTGCATATTCAATAGCACGGAAGTTTTGAACTATCTCATCTTTAATATATGCAATGTCACCACCAACAATGACTTTATTAGCACCTTCAATAGTATTGTGGTTGGTACCAAATTCTAAATCTCTAACAATAGCATTAACAAAATGGACAATATCTTGCTTACATTGCTCATCACCATCACTTCCTGTGTTATCTCCGCTAGTTGGAGAACTGTAAGAAGGATAAGTCTTTTGACCTGAATCACATGATAGTAGAATATCTGCTAGCTTTACAGTATCATCTTCTACTAAAGCTGATAGTGCAGAAGCAATTGTAATAGTTGCATAACCTGTTACAGAATTATCATAAACAAAATTAGTAATGTTTATAGTTGCATTTTCAAATTTAACTGTACCACCAGAAACATAAGTATGAGTTACTGGAGTTTGACCCAAGTATACTTTAAATGTATCTCCACCACCACTAATTTCAGATACCTGATAATAATCATTAGAAAATTCTTTGTTGATTCTTCCTAATACTTCATCGGCAATAAACTCTCTGTTATTGCGTAGTAATACACATGCGTCTTGGAATCTTCTTTCTACAGGAGTAGATAGAGGGAAACTATTTGGAGAGTTGAGTAGAGATAATGTAACTATTTTTGAAAAACTCTTAACAGTTGCAAACTGACCAGGATCCAGATTGGGATCTGTAATCGCTGGCATCTTCTTAGGAATTACAAATCTTCTGCAACGACCATCAGCATCTTCTAATACTTTATAAATTCTTTGCTTACCATTTAATTCTGATAAATCGGGACTTGAAGTAGGAAGGTTTTCAATTAAGATTTCTTGACCTTCTTTAAACTCGTGTATATTTGTTCTACCAACTAATTGGTTTGTATAGAATACAATACCACCAATGTCTTCAGCATTACCAAACTGTGCATTTTGGAAACCACCTTGAGTAATACTTGCATCTCCTTGTAAAGAGAAGTCAATTCTAGAAATAGGTAGAGTTGTAGTGTAATCGTCGTCTACTGATACAACCTCACCCTCAGCTCTAATTGACTTAATTGCAGTAGTGTCAATAGTTTCAGTTTGTGTAGTAGCTTGATTAATTACATATGTACCACCAACACCTGTTGCATCCCATGTAGGAGCACTTAGGAGTGGGAAGAATGTTACATCCCAAATATTACTTGCAGATTGTGTAGTATCAATTTCAGCAACTTCATAGAATCCTGTGAAAGCAGCACCTGTTGATGGTGTTCCTACTAATTGAACAATTGTACCACCTGGAATAGTTCCAGTAGGATCTTGTGAAAATCTTAAAGTATTTGGTCCTTGTTGACCAGTGATAGCAAGGTTAATAGCACTACCTGCACCAGCAGATGTGATATAATTAAATTGCTCACCTTCAACAAAAGAACCAGATTGTAGTTGAACATCAACAGTACCACTAACGTATGCACTAGCACCTATTGTAGTTGCAAATGCAACATCAAATATTTTTGCTCTAGAACCAGTGTTAACACCCTTTACAATTAAACCAGATACCAGTGTAGCTAAACCTGTGTTGTTCTGGAAACTAACACGGAACTGTTGAGGTCCGAAAATCTGATGACCAACTGGGAATGTTGTGCCAATGTCGCCATTAGCTTCAGAATCGACCACGATTCTTTGCTTGTCGTCAAAGACCATGGCGTAGTCCCAAGTAGCAACAGCGTCACCATTGGAATCAATTTGGTCACGATAAGTAATACCAAGCACATAGTTCTTATCACCAAACTTCATCATGTGTTTGCCAGGATTGGCAGGTCTGACTATTACAAGACGAAGGTTGTCACCAACGATTGATGCATCAGGTGGTAGAGAGATTGGGTTGTCTTCTACATATTCACCACCAGATACAATAATAGTTTCTTTAACACCAGGCGTTTTCCATGCCTCTTGTGCTGCTTTTTTAATAGTTCTAACTGGGTTTACAGCAGATCTACCATCGTTAAGGTCAGAACCAATCTGTGCTGAAACGTAAATACGACCACCAACGTCATTCGTTGCTAGGTTAAGGACGTATTCTGTAGTAGCAACTTTGTCTGATCTATCACCTAGTAGAGGTGTAATAGATCTTGGGAATACACCAGCTTCTCCAGTATCGTTATATCTAAACTCAGTTGGATCATTGACGCGGAAACCGATATGTTTGAAGTCAACAGAACCATTTTTTACAATTCCATCCTTATGTTCTGGAGCTTCAGATCCTGTTTGTCCAGTGTTTAATGATTGATAAACATTAGCACCAAAATATCTGTATTGATCTTTTTGTATGATAACATTAGCAGACCACAATGTGCCTGTGTTATTCATATAAGTCTTCAGGTTAGGACCCCTGAAGTTAGGATCTGGAGTAATAAAGTTGTCAATATCAAGGTTTAGAATTCTCGCCGTATCTGAAATGATAGACGTAGATGTTCTAATAGCACCGTTGATGTCAAGTTCGTAGTCAACAGTATCAAGTTCTGCGGTTGCAGTAGCACCAGCACCACCACCGTCGGAAACAGTAACAAGGGGAACAACAGTATATCCAGAACCTGGGTTGTTAACAGCAATTGTAGTTACTTTACCGTTAAAAATAAATGCGGAAGCAAGTGCTTGAATACCACCTTCAACATTAGGAGGTCCGATAGTTACATTCGGGTTTACGGTATATCCAGAACCTGCCGTATCAAGAACAATGTTGTTAATTCGTTGTCCAGTTCGGTTAATACCGATACGGGGTAATTGCGTGGCAGAATCTAGTTCAGCTCGCAAGACTTCTTTTTCGTCTGCGCCTGTGCCGATTCTAATAGTTGCTTCATTATCACCGATGAATTTAGAGTTTACACCTCTAATCTTCTCTTTATCGGAATTAATATGAAAACTCATGGTGGTTCCCGTGCTCTTGACTTTTTTCCTATTCTATATTTAGCATCAAGCCCAAGCAATACTGATAACTTCTGTGGATGAAGCCCATTTAATAGTTGCAGTCGTACCAGCTCTTACGGTATTGTAGCTAAAAACGTTTGTTCCACCAGTAGGTTCGATACTCCAAGTTTCACCTATGGGAATATCATCTTTGATTACTGTTTGGAAACTAGACATAATATTTACATTTCCTGATCCGTCACATGAGACAGCAGTCTCAAACTTAACAGCATATACAGTTCCTGAATCATTAGCTGCAATAATGTTTCCTGTGACAAAATTTATAGTATTATTTGCAATAGAAATTTTTGTTCCTAATCCATCCAAGTCAAGAGTAGAGGTATTAAGACCTCTTAAAATATAACGAGTTTGTGAACTATCTGTGAAATGTCTGTTCTTTACTTCTAGAGTATTAAAATCTTTTGCATTTCTTTCTTCATCAATAATGATAGTTTTGCCGATAGCAAAACCACCTTTAGAATCAAATTTTTCGGTTGTAGTTGCCATTTTTATTTCTTAGTAATAGTAGATACGATAGTGATCTCAATTTGCTGACCAACAGTAAGGTTTGCACCAACTTCAAAATTGATTCTAGCAAGGTTGCCAGATGTTCTCTCGAACGTAGGAACAATTAATTGTTGCCCCGTTCTAACATTACCATATTCTGTATGGAAGATGTCTGTTCCATTATCTATAATACCAAACTCAAAAAATTCTCTATCATTGTTATTTAAGTTCTCAGCAACTACAACTGTTTTAGCTCCTACTGCAGCTGTAGCATTGTAGATATCAGATCCACCTGTATTTGCAGAACCCTTAGTTAAAGTAATTTTTTCACTTAGGATCTTGGTGTCTGCAAGTTCAAACTCCTTAAGATCTCCATCAAAAACTTTAACTCCAGTAAAGTTACCTGTACCAAATGAGGTGTTGAAGTAAACATCACCTTGATTATCAAGTCTGAGAACTGGGTCAACTGATAAACCACCAGAAAGACCTAGATCAAAGTATTGCTTACTGGTATGTAAGAATGTTCTATCAACATCAGTGTTATCAAGAGTTGTTTCAGCATTGTCGAATGTCATCAAACTTGCTGTAATTTCAAACTCACTAGATGTGCTAGAGATGATAGTATCTACAGTATAGAATTCAAGTGCAGATGCAGTAAGACGCATCGTGTTTGTTCCATCATTGTAGAAGTACAAGATGTTTTCATTTGCGCCAGGTGCAGTTTCTGGAATGATATAAGTGTTTTGATCAACGTCCTTAACACCACCAAGTGAACCCCAGTTAGTTCCATCATAACCTTCAAACTGACTACCATCTGTATTAAATCTGATACCACCTTGAATTACTGCACCCCTTTCAGAGTTAGTACCAGAAGGAATTGCTATACTAGTAGTTGTATTACATATAATTTTCTTACCAGCATTAGGTTGAAGAGTAAGATCACTAATATCTGTAGAAATAATATTATCTCTAAGTCTCAAATCTCCGTTAATCACTAAGGGAGAAGAACCTAATGGATCTAATCTAATTTCCTCAACGTCAACAAATGTCAGAGGTGCAACTGCAAGACCCCAGAAGGATAAAGTTGCAGTTCCGTTTGAAGAAGTTCCAGTAGTATGTGTTGGTTCGTTACCACTTGTACCAGTTGTACCAGCTACTGTTACTTCATAAAGATTATTCTTATACTTTAGATATGCACCAACTAATACAGGTGCGTTAGCAATCCAATTAGTGAATGCTGGAGCAGATGTATTTGCAGACTTAATAGTCTTATTGGTTCTAAATTCTAATTCATTTGGAGTAAACTTAACAGTATTAGCTCCATCATTATAGAACCAAAGTGTGTTATCATTAGAACCAATAGAAAATTCTGCAGTGATGTATGTGTTACCATCTAGGTCTCTGATACCACCAAGAGAAGACCAAGAAGAGGAAGAAGCACTATAACCTTCATATTGATTACTATCTGTGTTATATCTGATAGATCCATTTTCTGCACCACTAGCACCAGGACGTTGTGCGGTTGTACCAGAAGGAATGTTAATAGAACCAAAACCAGTAAATTTAGTAATTTTACCAGTAGGTGCGGTTAGAACTAGGTCACTACCAGCATCAGTAGAAATAATATTATTCTCAATGCTTATTTTGTCATTGATATTCAGTTTATCTGTAGTCTTAAGTTCACCTGAAGTAACAACATTACCGTCTGCCTGAGTAACAGTTAATCCACCAACTGTGAAATCTGCAGTAGACTCTACAGAAGTTCCCGTTAGAGTAAGAGCAGCACCTGAGGTAACTAATGGAGTTGTAACGCTTACTGTTGCTGCAACAGTAGTAGACGAAAGATCAGGAGCACTGAGAACATCAATAGTACCTTCAGTAGATTTAATATCAGCAACAGTTACCTCACCAGTAAGAACTTCCATTGTGATGATATTTACAGAAGAAATATCTGTAGCTCTTAAAACTAATCCACTACCAAAAACTTTAGGGTTGTTAGGATCAATAGTTATCAATGCTTCGTTGTTATCTTCACCACCTTCGTCTTCGTGACCAGCACTAGAAGCACAGAAATAGTAAAGGTTTGGTGTTGCTGAAGTAACGTTGATGTCAACATAATTGTTTTGAGCATCAACAACTCTTTGAACACCATCAGTGTATTCAATACCAGAGATATTAATAACAGTAACACCAGCTGTTATTGGTAATTTGTCTAACGTAACTTGAGTAGCACTATCTACAGAAACAATTCTAGTATCAGAATCAAGAACACCGTCTCCACTTAAAACGGTAACAATCATTCCAGGTAAAATACCAGTGGTAGATGTTAGTGTTAATGTATAACTTACTAGATCAAATGTTGTACTTAAATTTTCAACTAAACTTGGAGAATTAAAACCATCTCTGAATTTAGAGAAACTAAATTGGTGACCAGACATGCTGTTGTCACTTAAATCAAATCTATATGTACTACCAACATACATTGTGAATGATGCTGTTAGTACAGCACCAGATCCAGTATCAATATAGAATCTATATGCTAAAGCACCAGCAGCGTCAACAGTGTATTGAGTTCCTGCAGCACCAGTCTTAATAATTGTATCACTAGAAGAAAGAATATTTGCTTGATCTTGTTCTAGAAGAATAGAAGAAATATTTCCACTGCCATCCAAACCAACATCTAGTATAGCAATGGTTGCAGCAGCATTTACAGTATCAACAGTAACTGTAATATCGTTTGCAGGAGTAGCTCCACCAATTAAGTTACCAGCAATAGTTAAAGTATCACTATTAGAGTATCCAAGACCAGCAGCATTGAGAGTTACGCCAATAATTAAACCATTGGTGCTTCTCTCTACATCAAATGTTGCACCACTACCACCACCAGCAGATGTTGATGCAACACCAGTAAATGATCCCTGCTCATCCGATGTGAATGTTAGGTTGATACTAGCAGTCTGAAGGAATGCAGCAGATAGTGTTACTTGAGTTGCACTATCAACAGATGCAACAGTGACATCAACTGCAAGGTTACCACTTGCATCTTCTGTTACTAAGTCTCCAACACTAATACCAGTTGTATCTGCGAGTGTTGCTGTAAATGCTCCCTGAACACAGCTACAAGCAAGAGGACCAGTTGTAGTTTGTGTAACGTCACCACCAGTGAACGAAAAGTTTGTGATGTCACCAGCTAAAGTTGAAATAGTATCAGAAGTTGTGATGGTACCACCAACAACAGTTTGTACTAATGTAATTCTTTGAACATCTTTAGATGTTACAGGATATGTAATAGGTTGTGTAAGGTCTGTAGCATTTGCAGTAAATTCATCTGCTGGTGAATATCCATTACCTACATCGACTAGAGTAAAACTTCCTACTTCACCAAGAGTGTCAATTGTGTAACTAAAATCGTCCGCTGGGTCGCCAAATGCAGGAACAAAATTAACAACAGTCGGTCCAAGTGCAGTTGGAGCATCTGATAATGTAACAGTGGTAGCACTATCAACGTTAGCAATAGTTGTGTCTGCTGCTAGTACACCTGTACCACTTACTTTTTCTACTTTATATCCAATAGAAAGTCCTGTTGTATCTGCAAGAGTAAGTTCGTTTGGATTTGAAGTAGAGAACGTTATATTTGCTGCACCAGATACAATTGGATTTGAAGACAGTGTTAATTGTGTTCCACTATCAATAGATATGATTGTGGTTGCCTGATCAAGTTGTCCAACGTCTCCAGCAGTTCCATTTGCGTTTAGTCCTGCTTGTAAACTAGATGTATCTGAGATAGTAATCTGAGCACTGCCTGTGCTTAGAGTTGCAGAGAATGATGCAGATTCGCCAGGTAAGTATACAGACTGATTTGCAATTTGTTCAGGTAGTCTTAGTACATCACCAACTTGATATCCAGATCCTCTATCATTTAGAATAAAATCAGTAAGATCACCAGGAACATTGGTAACTGTAAATTGGAACCCAGATCCACCACCATTTCCTACAGTAGAATCAGCTACGCTAAGTACATCTGCATTTTGGTAACCAGCACCACTATCAGTAATTGTTACACTAGTAACTGTACCTGTATTAACAACGTTGTTAACTGTGTAAAGGAATCCAGATCCTGTTCCGCCAATATTTACAAATGCTAATTGTAGTCTATCTCCATTTTTATATGTGATACCTGGATTAGTCCAAGTAACATCACTTACTATGCCTCCTGAAACAGTGACATCAGCAAAACCTTGCCATCCATAGTAAGTATAAGTTGATGTGTCTTGTAGGGTAATATTACCGCCTGCAGGACCCATTCCAGGATGGTTTGCACAATCATAACGAACAATTTGAGTACCTGTATTACAATCAGGTTTCATTACAACATCAGTAAAGCATCCTGGTTCACCCCATACACCAGCAGTAAAAAATTCAAACTTGTCTTGGAAATCAATAGAGTTTCCATTAGCAAGTTGGTAGGTCATTCTATGATCACTTCCTGGTGCACCAGGATTAGCACCTTGAATAGATGAATCAGACATATCAAAACGATATGTGTTACCAACATTCATTGTTAACTGAGGTTGGTCTGCTCCATCAATATTGTAAATAAAGTCTGGTTCACCTGCTTGTCCAGCATTAGGGTTAGCTACAGAAGTAACAACAAATGTTTGAACTGGTTCGTTGAAGAAAGATGTTTGAGAATACACGCCGTCAGTGTATCCAGAACCAGCATTGGTAATAGTACCAGATGGTGTTGATGATCCGTCAATTTCAATGGTAGCTTCTGCTCCAGATCCATTCCCTCCTGTAAGAGGTACTGCAGTATAAGTTCCTGGAAAATAAGCAGAACCAGCAGTTGTAAGAGTACCTTCAAGAGCAGTAATCGTGAAACTAGCAGCTGCTCCAGTTCCATTGCCTCCACCAAGAGGAATTGTTAAGTAACTACCACTAGTATAACCAGAACCAGTATTTGTAATAGAACCATCAAATGATAGAACTTCAATGTCTGCAGTAGCGTTTTGTCCAGTACCACCAATTAAAGGAACTTCTGTATATGTACCAGTATCATATCCACTACCACCACTAACTAAAGTAACTAGCGATTGTGCTAGTTTTCTTTGTTGAATATTAAAATCTTGATATGCTGTAAGTTCTGATAACTTATAGTCAATAATTTTCTTACCACTATTGACAAACCCTAGCGTTTTTACACCAGCTTTGTAAATACCTAACTGTGTGTCAGTGGTGAATTTAAGTGATGGATTTCCAACTAGACCATCTCCTAGTTGTAAGTTACCAGTTGATAGATCACTACCACCAGATGTTACGTTGAAAAGTGCTGTGCTAATGTCGTTGATCTTCTGCCTTTGAGACTCAAAGGTATCGGTCTTAGCTACGTTAATTGCTGGCATTTTGTATTATTCCGCGCAGGATTGATTTGAGTTCAGAGACTTCATTCTTCAATGTATTTATGTCGTCCAATGCGGAAGTTAGCTGCATGGATTTCCTTCTTGCAGCTATAGCAGAATTGTCCAGATTCAAGATAGCACCAGTGTTTTGGTCTCTTACGAGACCATCATGTCCATCAACTTTCAAGAAATCCATATGCGGAAATTAGAATGCAGCTACAGCACGAATGTCTTGGATCTTAGGTACATACGCTGGATCCACTCCTTTCATCACAATTTTGATTGCAAAAGATGAATATTCTGGTAGATTTGATGTAGTATATTTAAGATCTTGGTATGCAGATTGCTTCTCTACAATTCCAGAAATTGTATTTTCACTAGTTGCGATTTCATATGTATCTGGTTCTCCTTTAGTGTTAAAGTAAATCCAATCAATGTCATCAAAGTTCTCTTGACTAGATGCTTTCTTAAACTTATAGAATACTTCTAAGTTAGAGATGTCTTTGACATTTGCAAGTAAATGTACATCAATTGCAGTAGCTGGACTTGTAATAGAAACTTCCTTGGTTACGTACTTGGCAACAGAAGATCCATTCTTAGATGTATCTTCACCAACAAAGTCTAAACCATTTGTATAAGTTACTTTACCAACCTCAAGATATGCCTTCTCTTCATCTGGTTGATTAGGATACTTAACAAAGTCTCCTACACGGAAGATATCGGCAATTTGATCTATAACAACAGGGTTTCTGTTATACAAAGCACTATCAATAATTCTATCAGTGAAACTATCATTGATAGGATGTACATCATTTCTTAATGTTAACCTCTGTGTCTGATTATTCCAAATAGTAGCTTTACCAGTGATGATGTTATCGTATGTTTCTAACATAACAGATGGATTACGTGCAACAATTGTTGCAGCATCTGTAATACTGATTGGAACTTGTGATGGATTAGAATCTACAGTTACATTTGTAAGACCTAATTGATTTCCTAGAGTTACTGCCTCTCCTTTCTGGAAGAATTGAGATGTCTTAACTCTTACATATACAATTTGACCATTAACTCTAGCAATAGTTCCTACTGCTTTAGTAGTAACACCCTTAATTGTTTGATTTTCTTGTAGATCTGTAGCACCATTACCTGCAAGATTAAATTGATAAACAGGATAAAATTCAACAACTTGATCTCTTCTACCAAATCTGTCTTCTTGACCTTTGGCATTTTCAATTCTATTTGATACTGTTTTAACAGTAGCACTAGAAAGATCAATAATTGGACTCAAATGAGACACAGTAGACGATAGAGTCATCTTATATGTAAGTGACCGAGATAAAGTGTTTAAAGTTTCATTAATATTAGATGCAATAAACTTCTGATTTGTGAAGTAATGTGGTTCATTCAAGAAAGTCTTTTCATAATCTGGTTGTGAATATGAAGTGAAATTAGTTGTAACAGAATCTACAGGAACAACATCAGTTGTTTTAACTTCTGTTGATAGAGAAGTACCAGAAAATGATAGATACGAAACTTGTGGATATAATGTTTCATACTTTCTATTTGTAGATGCATATACAGAACTTCCACCACCAATTGCATTTCCTGCTGCTTGAGATCTAGACGTGATATTGTATGAATCAATACCAGAGTTAGATACTTGGAACAATGTGCTGTTTAGAACAGATGATGTAATACCACCTGTTTCCAATGCAGTTCTATAGAACACATAAGAATTGCCAGTATCCTCAAAACTATGATCTCTATGATTTACTTTAACAATAAAGTTATTGTTCTTGAATAGCTTAGAAGTGGAATTGGTATTAGCACTAGCATTTGTCTCAAATGGATTTGAATCTAGAAGTTCATAACCAAGACTTGCATTCTTAACTAGAAGTTCTGCAGGTCTTGTAGTATTAAACTCAGCACGATACATAGTGAACTTAAGATCTTCAAAGATATCTTCAGTCCAACTTTCGGTATTCTGGGAACGGTATACCGAACCTAGAGATGGTTGAGTTGTGATGACCGTACTTGTAGCAATATCGGTTTCCCCTAATTTAGATGACCATAGTTCATAATCAATAGAATCGGTTTCAATTACAAGAGCATATTCTGTATCATTCTGTAAATATACAGGATAATCAAATGCAAAGTGTGTAGGAGTAGTAGATTCTGTAACACCAACTTGATCAGTTGCTACACCCATTCTGACTGCAGGAGTGTCTATATCAATGAATGTCTGAATTTCACATCCACCAGCACCATTACCAACACCTTTGATAACAACAGAAGGTGCTTCTGTGTATCCAAAACCAGATAGTGAGATTTCAGTATTGTAAATCCTACCACCAGACACTTCAATTCTTGCAGTAGCAGTAGAACCACCAGGAAGTTGTGGACTTTCAATAGTTAAAATTGCACTATCATAATTTAAACCAGGATTTGTAACTCTAATATCAGATAACTTACCACTATCTTTTGCAATAGAAAGAATGAAATCTGTGCCATCTGTTGCATTATAAAGAGTTACAGATGGAATAAGTAAATCTTCATTCGGTAAGAATGATTTGCCATTATGGTTGCTAAGGACAACAGTGTATACTTGCTCATTTGTTAAACTATACTTACCAGAAGCACTAGCTACTAGTTCTACATTGTTCTTATCAAAGATTTTAAGAATAGGACCAGAAGCAGCAGAAGATGCACCAGTTACATTTTCTCCCTTCATAACTGACATATTTCCACTAGCAAAACACTTAAGGAAAGTATTTGGTGATAAAGTCTTCTCAGAACCAGGAACAATATTCTTAGCAGGTTTCTCTGCATCTACATTAGTAATGTATGTTTTGACTGGTATGTTTGTACTCTTCTTATTAAAGTAGAGATCGACTCCAGTAATGAAACAACCACCATCTAGATTCTCAACCTTAAAGGTTTGAGCTAGTGGATTTGGTTTAATAGGATTATCAGTATTACTTGAAATAAACTGTACACCTTCGTTAGATTTGAATATAGATGGTTTTGTAGATACGATACTAGAAGGACTCTCTGGTAAAATACCAGTAGCATAATACTTGACTTCAGTATAAGAATCTACACCTAGTTTTGATTCGTTAGTTGCACTAGAAGTGAATCTAAATGTTAGTTCACCAGTAGTAAAGTTTAATTCTTGTCCATCTGCATCATATGATACAGTATCAATATCTCCAGTCCATGTCGCATTTTCTGTTGGTGGTTTACCAGCAGGAATAATAATTAAACCAGATGCATTACCATACTCATCCGTAGTAATTTCACCATTGAATGCAGACAATGAATTGCCAGCAATACCAGTATATCTTAAATCAGGATTAACCCAACGAGTAATATCTCTACCTTCTAAGAACACATAGATCTTAGTATTGGGTTTCATCCTACCAACTTTAAATTTGATAGGAAGACTTCTAGTATAGAAAGCTAATGATGTAGAAACAATATTATCTCCAACAGATTTAGTTTGTACACCTTTACCTACATCATTATTTTTAGGACTAATATTAGAAGAACTACCAACAGATGCTGATGTAACAGAAGTAGTTGCTACCTGTGAATTAATTCCACCTAAAGAATTGATTGAAGTAAACGAGGAAGATGTTCCAACCCAGTTAACTACAAAAGAGTTGTAGAGACTTGAGAAACTTTCTTTTACATTTTCCTTAGCTAAGAAAATATTGAAGAGATCTGTGTTTGTGTCAACAACTACAGGTTCTTCATTTTGATCATACCATTGATCGATAGCAGGAGAAAGATCACTGTCACCAACATATTGGAGAACAACAAATGGATTTGGATTTAATTTTCCAGAAGCAAAATTATTTCCTAATAGAGATAGTGGAGAGTATGGTAGAGTTACCATATTACCATTTTTCTTGTAACCAGAAACTGATCTCTGATCTTCTCTAGTATTAACTTCTACGAGATTAACAGAATCTTCTTTAGACTGTGGACGTAATACAGATTGTTGAGAATCAATACCACAACGATAATCGAGAGATCCAAGATTACCAACTCTATGTGCTTCAAAGTTATCAACAAAGAATCCAGATTTAAATCTGTCTAGACCAATCTCATCCTTAACTTGCATATTAAGAGCTTGCTGCTCTAGGATGCTAAGTGTAGTATAATACTCAAGACGCTCAATACGCTTCTCTAGTTTACCGATGTCACGCATTGTGTAACGACGGTTATCAACTGGTGTAATTCTTACATCCTTGCTGGTCTTTGTAAATGCAGGAATGTATGCATAGAAGAGAGGAACAGCATCCTCAATAGGATCTGGTTTAGATGGGTTAAGAGATGAGTTTCCTTCTTTAACAATAAAGTCTCCTTTTTGATCTAGGAAAATACCATCAATACGATCCAAGTATTGAACCTGACTAAAGGAGAAAGTGTACTCCAAGTTTAGATCAGAAGCAGGACTACTAGTAATAATTGCTCCAGAACCAGCAAAGGATCCTTCTGTCCTTTCTAGTGTAGAAGTATCAAGGAAACCAGGAATGATAGCAGTGCTATCTACCTTCGGTCTAAAGTCAAGAACATTCTTGAGTTCTGTAATACCAAGAACAGAAGAATTGAATGTAGGAATTTCGTCTTCAGAAACACCTGCTTCATGTAAGTAGCTATCAATTGTACAGAAATCTCCCTGTGAATGCTCAAAATAATCAAATGCAATTACAAGTTGACCAGTAGTTTCTTCAAATCCTGGTTTTAGAACGATACGAGAAACATCATAGATTGTATCTCTTTGACCATCATCAAATGTATATCTGCTAGTTACATCAGTACCAGAAATTAGGTTTCCAGCAGTATCAATCTGAGGTGGTTGGGATGAAGTTCCTTCGTAGACATACTTGAGTTTAAATGCATCAGAGTATGATAGAATTTCTACAACATCTGTATCATAATCAGTACCTCTTAATGGTACAACACGATCACCAGCAGATGTAACTGTGATTCTCTTATTTCTTACTACAGTTTTAAGTCTTGGTTTTGCATTCTCAACTTCTAGAGTTGCAGTCAACTTAAGTTTTGGATATGTTCCATTATTAGGAATAGTACCAAAATATGTTGATGGTAGCTGTAGACTAATACTACCAGATGTTAATCCACTAGCAGTATCAGTAGCAGAAGTAATTTCTACATCATCTTCTTCTAAGTAAATGATATCACCCTTAACAATATCAGGTGCGTCACCTGGATCAATAACAGTGATCATTACATTTTCTTCACTGAATGCAGCAAACCTTTGTGTACCAAATGGTAACTGTGCAGCAAACGTAATAATACCACCACCACTAGATGCCGTAGTTACAAAATCTCTACGGAAGTAATATTTGATCTTAGTGTCATCACCACCAGCAGAAACTTGAGAAACCTGCTTGCTTCCAGTGGAGAATAGAAGTGTGCCACTTGTAGAATTGTCTACCTTTGGACGCAATCTTACAATACTTGCATTAGTTACAGAATTTGGTAGAGCAGTATCGATATAAATTCTAGATTTATATGCCCCTTCTTGTTGTGTAGCATATTGAACAACTGCACGAACTAAGTTGTTGTCATCATCAGAGAATTGAATTAGATCTCCTTGTTGTACAGCAGTTGATGCGTCAGCACTGAAGCTAGTAGATTCAACAAAGGAAGAACCTTGTGAACCAAAGAATGTATAATTTGTTACAGTCTTGATTTCTGAATAAGTTTGACTATCAATTACAACGTCTGCAGAGAAACTATTTGAATTTCCTGAACCGTATGAACAACCAAGAGACTTAACATTCTGTGGAGTGTAAGTAGTAACTGTGTCTCTATAAAGAACAGGTACAACAGCAGCTCCAGAATTAGGAGCTCCTGCAGAATCTGGATTCTTAACTGTTACAGCTGGTGGTTGTGCATATTCTACATTAACAGCATTTCTATTTTTGATTGATGCTTTGTAGACTTTTCCATCAACACTCTTTAGTAATTCAATTTTTGAACTATCATATTCTAATCCATTAATTAAAAGTGATACACCATCTGCATATCCAAGACCTCTATTCTGTACAATAAAATGAGAGATAGTATTTTCTCTAGCAATTCTTACAGTATTACCATCCTCATCTCTGATTGTTTCTCCAGATAAGAATCTACCAGATAATGTCTTAATGAATAAAATATTTCCTGTGCTGTATACACCTGAAGGAGTTCCTTCTACAACACCATATGCTCCACTATCTACACCAAATACGTACTTACCTTCATCATAACCAGATGGTGTCGATTCTAAAATAATTTTAGTAAAGAACTGAGGATCAAAATAAGAGATTCCAAATGTTGTATTGTATGCACCAGTTCCAGCAGCTAAACGACCTTTAGAAAGGACAATATCAGAATCAGAATTAAAACCAGAACCTCTTTTCTTTAAGAAGAAATTGTTGGGTTTTACTTTACCAATAATAGGAGTAATTGTACTACTGTAATCTACAACATGACCAAATTGAGTTCCTGCTGAAGCAGCATCTGCTTCAGTTAAATAAATTTTTCTCTGATTTTCAGTATCGGAAAGATCATATTCAATTAATAATAACTCCAATTCATTCTTAGGACCAAATACAGTTAGCTCTAAAAATTGAACAGATGCAGATGCATTAATAAGTGGTTTGTTTGTAGTAGCAAAAGAAAGAGTTTTAAATGATCCAATAGCAGTTGGTGTTCCTACATCACTTCTTGTTTTAACATAATACAATTCACCAAATTGAGTTTGGAACGTTGCATCTGTTACAGATCCAATAAGAGTGTTTGGACTTGTAATCTGTACAGTAATAGTTTTGATACCATCATTTGCAGAGAATGATTTTCCTCTTCTGTCAATTGTTTGTCTATGATCTGTTGAAAGTTCTGTATTATTAAGACCAATAGATCCATCATTAAATGTACTGTATAAAAATACATCTGGATATGCAGTAAGATCAGATCCTTCTTTGTTTAAAGGTACACTACCATATACATTGGTAATGCTGTAAGAAGGAAGACCTCTTGATTTGAGAGTTACATTATCAGAAGAAAGACTTTCTCTAGCTTTGTTAATTTCTAGATACTTGGTTTCTTTATTAACAATCTCATAACCCTTAATATATGCTTTACCAGGACCAATACTAGCAACCATCTTTCTAGCAGATGTGCCAACATCATATCCATTGTAAAGACCAAATTCATCTACACTATAAAGACCTTTGTTGCTATCTTTTTGTGCCCACTCTCTGACATCGATAGAAAAGTTGTCAACAACATAATCACCAGACTCATCATAAGTTCTACGTGCTAGAGTTTGTTCTAAAACACTAAAGTCTGTAGTAGAAATCTTACTTTGTACTTGTCCTCTAGAAACAGTAAGAAGTTGAATAAAGTTTTTATCAGTAATTGCATTTAAAGCAAACTCTTTTAACGTTAAAGAGATTTTTAATCTATGTGCGCCAGGTGCAGTATAGTTGGAAGAACCAATTGCATTATCATATAATGATGCATCTTCTTCTGGAGTTACAATTTCTTCTTTGATTGTAAAACCAATTTTTGCAGATGGTTTGTTGTAATATTCATCAATAACTAGTAGCTCTTGATTACAACGAACAAAGTAACCATTGACAAAGTAAATACCCTCTTCTACTTTAATAGCAGAACCATAACCCATAGCAGAACTTTCTAGAGAAGTAGTTTCTCCTGTGTCTGGATTAGTTACTAAAATACTAGTAGGTAGAACACTACCATCTGTACCAACAACTAGAAGTGGTGTATTAACACCATCAACAACTTCTAAAGTTTCACCTTGGCGGAAGGTTGGTTCTGTGTTAGAACTACCACTATTGATGTAGTTAACATACAATGTATCAGCGGCAGATTCTGTTGCTAAAGTCGTTGCGAGAATAGTAGCTTTGACACCAGAAGTTAAACCAATCAGTTGTTGACCGACTAGTTGTGTAATATCATATTTCTTATAAACAATATCGTCTCCTTCCGAGACAGCAACCTCAGAAACAGACGATAGTTTTACGTAATCTAATTTTGTGTTGAGACCTACCTCGCCAGGAATTACTAGTTCACCTTGCTTAAAGGCATACTTACCAAAACTTTCAACCTGATTCTGTAGAATAGATTGAACTTGTGTTAATTCCCTACCCTGAATAGAGTAACCAGGACGGAATAGAATCTTATAAAAATTCTTACTTGCGTCGAAGTCCTCATAATAAGGGCTTACATTTAAGTTCGTCTTCTGTGGCATCGTTTTCCGCCAAATACTAGCATTCTTTGTCCTTAGTATTTATAGAGATAAAAAAAATCCCCCAAGTTATCTCAGGGGATTTATAGTTATTTATTTTCGTTTAGAACTCGATGACTAGTTTGATGTCTTCAATTTGGTCAGGAGCACGAGTAATGAGACGACGGTTCTCTACGTAAATCACATTACCAGAGTTATTTTCGATCTCTGGGTTAGCTAAACCACTTGCGAAAGTGACACCTAGTAGTGCAGAACTATAAGAAGTATCTACGTTACCAGAAGCGGTAGAAGTCTCTCCACTAATAGCATTAGAACCATTGCTCTCAAATGCTCTTACAACACCTTGATCAGTGTGTGCATCAGTAGTTTGGATATACTTAAGAACACCAGCAGTTGTAGAACCACTATCAAGTGTCCAAGAAACAACTGAACCCTGTGCAGTACCACCAGTTACAGTCTGAGTAATTTTCTCGTCAACAGAGAAATCTGCAGAAGCACCAGTAATCTTAAGAGATTTTAGACCAGATAGTGTGTCAGAAGTTGCGAAAGTTGTTGTACCATAGTCATAAGGATCAGCAATGATACCGATACGACGGAAGTCGTTATCTACAGGGAAGTCACCTTGACCTTCAGAATAAGTAAGACGAATGTTAGTCATAACACGCTTACCATTAAGTTCTGTCTCATGGTCAGAACCATGTCCACCAGCAGTAGGAAGAACAACTTCAATAGCACCAACAGCAGAACCACCAGTAGCTACTGCACTGCTTAGACCAGCATCAGAGAAGAGGTTACCGTTAGCAAATAAAACATTAGTATAAGTGTAACCTGATCCACGAGCTTGAATCTCAGCGGATGTAATTGTACCAGAACCGTTTGTTACAAACTTAACAATACCACTTGTTCCATCACCTTTAATAGATGTGTATAGAGTTTGTGATGCAGGAAGACCTGAACCAGCGTTCTCAATCAAAGCAACGTCAGTAGCACCAGCAGTAGCAAGAGCTACAACTGCTTGTCTAGAAGCGTTGTTAGAAAGAACGATTGGCATGAAGTCAGAAGAAAGGAACTTCAGTACATCATCAGTAGGGATGGTGTACATATACTTCCAAATGTAACCAGCACCAGTTGTCTCAGTGTAGAGACCAGTAGCAGAAGCATAGTTACCACCTGCAGTAGTTGGTTCTTCAGTTGCGTTCTGACCAGTAGTGTTAGAAGGATTCTCTCCGTTATAAAGACACTTAAATACTTCGTAAGATGAGTTCATTACATAGAACTTAGCATCTGCAATGCTTGAAGCACCTGTTGCAGTTTGCTTACCAATTTGACCACCGCCACCAGGAGTAGCAGAATAGTCAGGTTTCCACATATCAAACTTAGGGTTAGCAACTAGATCCCAGTTGTAACGACGGATAACTGTTCTTGCAAAAGAATCAGTAATACGTTTTGCGGCAACTAACTCGTCGTAAAGTCCTCTTTTCTCTGATTGGTTATCAAGAGGAAGAGGTGGAACATCTTCAGTAGCGTAACGATATACACCAGAAACTGCTGTGGCACCTGTGTCAGAACCGCCAGAACCGCCAGTTCTACCTTTTAAAGCAGAACCAAGAGGAGGAGCAGAATTAACACCGTTGCTACCAAAAACGTCGGTCAAAAGAAGGGCACTATCATAAACTGCAGCAACTGTGGCGCGGAAAGCGGTGGAACCATACGTTCCAATGTACACTTCGTTACCTACTACAAACGCTGTGGAATTTTGTGTGTGAACTTCTAAGTACCCTTTCCATGGTTGTGGACGACCCACAAAGAAGTACATCCTAGATCGTTCCGCACTTGTATCATTAGGACCTTCAGTGAGAGATTCTAAAAATTGTTTAGCATTGAAAATCCTAAACTTATCTGAAATAATAGCAGCCATTGTTTTTCTGTTCCGACGTAGTGTAAGTGCCTTGAGTTATTTATATTTATAGCAATATTTAGGAAATTGCGAACGGAATCAACTCATCCCCGTTTGATATGGAGTTATTACCCCGTACCAGAGTACATCCATCAAAAGTATTAGCAGTCTTAGATGCATATTGAATTACTGATCCACTAGTGGTGAATAAGTAACCAGAATCCGCAAAGTATGCAGTATTTAGCGCAGCTATGCTATTAGGTATTGTACCAACAGTAGTTGTAGTAGTAACTGGTTGTTGGATTGAAGGAGGTACAAGATTGAACTTGTCTCCAGCAGATGTGTACTGTGAGTCTCCCCTCTTACTGAAATCTCCAATAGTCAAACCACCAAAGAATGTTGAGACTTCTCCAATAGTCATACCAGATAATCCCATACCATCACTAAAGATACCATCATAGTGACCTAAAGTATATCCAACGTTGGTGATAGCATAATTTCCAACATAGTCACTAGTTACACTGAACAATTGGTTTCTGATTACTTGTTCGTTTCCACTTCTTTGAGTAACATAATACCTATCACCCACACCAGTAACCAGAGTTACCCCAGTACCAACTCTTTGTGCGATAGGATCATTTAAGAATGCAACTTCTTGATATCTGTCAACTACACCGCCTGGTGGAGGTGTAATTACAACTTCTGTAGCTCCCCTAGTAATTGCTAGTTCAGATGATGGAGAAATCTGTCTTTGTACTCTTCTTTCAAATCCACCTGCAGCAGATGATGCACTCACCATAGTGACATCAAATTCAGATTGGATGGATGCCATAGCAACAGATAGAACTGTTACATCCTCAATCTGTCTTAGATAAGCACCAGCAGACCAGAACTGCGCTGTTGTATTCTCGTAACCTCTAATTAACTGTATAAATCTATCAGAAAGTTTCTTATTGTAGAAGATAATTTCATTACCAATCATCAATCTGCCATTAGGAGCAAACTTGGTAGTGTCTGCAATGTAAGCAACTGAATCAGCAACGTCAAGATCAACCTGCAAGTATGCAGCATTCTCAAAGTAGTTGATATTACTAATTACATTATTAGGAATCTCAATCTGCTGAGTCTGAGTAATTACCTTAGTTACACTAGAAATAGTGTTAGCAGTTATAATATCCTGAATTTCTGCCTTGACATAAGATGCAGTACCTTGGATTCTTAGTACACCACCCTCTCCTTCAATCTCAACAGGATCTGGTTCAATGTAAACAATATTTGCACCGCCAGGTTGCTCAACGCCAATTGGCATATCAAACCCATTATCTACAATATTGGATGTTGGTAATCCAGTAGTTCCAGTTTGAATTATTGCTTCAAGTACAATGTCACGATCAGATGACATATGTAAAGGTAGAGAATTAATACCAGTAACTGAAGTAAGACCTGCTTCATCAATTTCAGAAACAACTGAGAAAGCAGTCATTCCACCAGTTTCAACAAATGGATTAATACCAATGTTGATTAGTGAAACACCAATATCTCTTTCTTTAAGAATATCAAATCTTCTGGTTGTAATAACCCTAGGTGCAGTAGTATAACCAGAACCACCAGTAACTAAATCAACACTAATTACTTGACCTTTGCTTACCAGAACATTAGCTCTAGCACCACCACCATTACCATCTAATGTTTCAAACTTAAGAATTGGTGGTGTAAAATATTGATATGCAGTAGGTTGTGTAATAGGATCATAACTACGCTGGTTCCATGTTAACTTGGTAACAGATCCATTCTCAATAATAGCGACTACAGATAGACCCTCACCTCTAGTGATTCCAGTATAAGTCTCGATTGAGACTGTACCAAAAATATCATCAGATGTTTGTTCATTAGGTCTTCCATCTTTACTGATAGCTTCAGTAGGAAGTCTCTTAATTTCCCTAAATCCTTCCTCACCTTCTACTCTAATCTTGTCACTATTAGCAAGATATACAAATGGTGGTTTATAAGTTCTACCATAGAACGTTCCAGACCACAATCCATTATCATCTTTTAGTAGTTTTCTATTTGCATCATCCTTGTTAAATGTAAGTGTTTGATTAGTAATATCTCCATCAACAATTACATTTGTTCGATCATAATATCCTCTAACACTAAAAGTAAAGTCCAAATCGCTTTCTATGACAGGGTTGTGGCATTTAAGTTCAAAAGCAACATTGTTTCCACTTCTAATTGGATTCTTAAGTTCACCAATAAGATTATAAGTTCCGTTAGCTCTTTGTTGCCAACAATGAATAGGTGTTCCAATTGCATCACCCATCCAAGCATATCCTAGTAATTGATCTAGAATAGGTGTAGCAGCAGTGAATGAGAATGTACCCTGTGCAAAATATGAATCAGGAGCAAAATCATAGATGTTTAGAACCTGACCAACATCTCTACCATAAAGATATCTAATATCAACATTATGCTCTTTCTTAATAGAATTAGTAAATGTAATATTAGGACCAGATACAGTATATGATTTTCCCTTTACCTGTAAAATACCATCTAAGAAAACATACATGCTGTCTTCAGATTCAATACTTTGTACAGTATTATCTTCTACATCCAGAATTAGGAAAGGACCGTTTCTAACACCATCAACTAAATTAAAGTCGATAGTAAGTCTCTTGTAGTTTCCTACACCAATACCTACAACTTTTTCCACAGCAGTTGGTTCGCCAATAGTCTTAGCACCTAAATCTTGATCCCATATAGGAGCTACGTCAAATTTAATTTTATTAGGAATAACAGTTCTGTCAATCCAATAAGAATCTTGTAATGGATAGTTTTCTGTAAACTTGGATCTTTGTAATACAGCGTTGATTGTGAGGAATAGATCTTCATCCTTTTCTGTATTAACTTCAGTATTATCATCCCAATATAATTCAAATTCTTTATTTTCCCCATCAATATAATCTGGAAGTGATCTTGTTACAGACTCTTCTCTAATAACATCGTCTAAGTTATCAAACAATGAATTCATTGCAGAAACTACAATAGCACATTCATTTGTAGGAAGTGAAGGATCTCCAAGAATATTGTAGTTGGAATAGCTAACATCGAGTGTCCAATTACCAGACTTATTAGAATTCTGTTTTGTCTTCTCTACAAGACCTTTACCCTCTGTAAGAATAGTATTAACAATACCATGATAGGTATTAAGTGTACTTTCTACTTCTGCACATACAGGTGATACAGAATCAACTAAAGCATCAGGATCTGTAGTTGGCAACTGATTTCTCATTGCCTGTATCATTAGATCTTTAGCATAACTAAATGTCGCAATTGTCTCAGTTAGAGATCCAGTAATATAACTTAATTCTTCTCCATAAGGATATTCCTTACTCTTATAGTATAACTGTGCTGCTTCTATAATCTTAAAGTTACCACCCTGTTTAAGATGATAAACATATGCATCTAAGATAAGACCAATATCTCTACCACACTTAGTTTCAATAGTTCCCCAATTAAGTGAAGGATATTGTGTTTGTGCCCATGACAATGATTCGGAAATAATATATGCTCTGTTAACATCAATAAGTTGTCCTGCCTTATAGAACATACCTTTGTTTAAACCACTCCAAGAGAATGATGCCTGTGTAGTACCAGAGAAAGATGAAGGAACACTAACAGTTACCCCAGGAGGTAGACTAAATGTGTTTCCAGGAGAAACAGCACCAGTGCTTGTAGCAATAGCACCAGTAGATGCTGTGCCACTTAATGAAGTGGTTCCTGTTGGAGCACCACCACCACCGCCAGAGTTAGCTAGTGCTGCATTGTTTAGTGTTACTTGAGTCTCACTGTCAATAGATACAATCTTTGTTCCTGTGGGATATCCTCTACCAGAATTTACAAATAAACCAACAGCAAGATCTTTAGTGCTACTAACAGTCATTGTAGTAGACCCTTGGTTGTAAGTGATTCCTATATCAATATAATCCCAATTTCTAATAGCAAGTTTTGCTAATCTAGTTGCATATTCAAAAATATCAATAGATTTCGTTTTATTGTTTTGAATATAAAGATATTCAGAACTACTATTAAAGATAGAAGAATAATCAATAGTTTTAATATTTCCACCAAACCTTAGGTCATGCTGATATGCATCCAAGATCGCTTTAATATTTCTTTCGTAATCATCTTGCTTAGTTGTCCAATCTAAGGTACTATAAGTTGCCTTACCATATCCAATAGTTTCGTTAGTAATAAAATCTATGTTTCTTTCAATTTGATTTGCAGCATCGATCCATGTGCCACTACGTTGGAAGATATTTCTTATCTTCTTAAGGTACCTTGTATTGTATTGTGCATCCTTAAATTGGAATACCTTACCATAGAAAGTAACACCCTTATAATCAGAACCATTTTTAGTTCCATCTCCCAATGGTGAATTAGAAAATGTAATCTGATCACCAGAGATTGTATATGCAGCACCTGGTTCTTGAATTACACCATCTAAAGTAATAATAGTACCATATGTTGATGATAGAGTGTATGGACTACCATCAACTAATACTTGGAACTGTGTAGTTCCTTGTAGTCTTCCATCCGTGTCAATGTATCCATCAAACGGTGCTGCAAGAGAGAGTTCAAATGTGCGAACTTCATTAAACAAGAACTCACTAGGAGCAGCAGTACCAAATGCTTTACGTATTCTCTGATTCTCAACTGTTTGTACAGTTTGAGTAACAATTCTACTTGTATTCTCAACAGTGATTTTATTCTTCTCTGGATCCCACAATTGAATGACACTAAAGTGTGATGCCTTTGGTGTCTCAACTGGCATCTCAGAACTTGCAGTAGCTTCTACATCTACTTGTCCAAATAACTTAAATCCTGCAGGGTGTGTTGTAGACTTAATTAAGTCACGCCACTGTTCAATAGAAGTTTTAGATTTTACAACATATGAATAATCTTGATAGAAGAAACTATCAATAATCTTCTGATTTGATACACCTAGTTTACCTCTATCAGATGTATAGTATCCTAAGTTGTCATAGAAACTAGAAATCTGTTCTTTGAAGGTAGAAACAAATACTTTACTTACAATTGCATCTACAGGGAATCTCAAAGACTCAATAGAAATGTTCTCACGAATAATACCTTGTACATTTGCAAGCTTGAGTAAATTAGATCCAAATCTCCACTCGGTAACAGTTGCTCTGAATACTTCTACATTATTAATTTTTTGAAGTACAGTTTCACCAATACTAAATTTACCATTGATGTTTTTAACAGCAACAATGTAGTTTGAACTGAAAGTAGAAGATACAGTTTTGTCTAGATGGAAAGCACCACCATTTGTAGTAAGATTAACACTCTTAGGAACACCAATAGATGTACTCTCTACATATGCTTCTACCTCACCTTCTACAATGATAATCTCAGGTGCAAATGTATATCCCTTACCTATTTTATCAACAGTTATAGAAGCAATCTCACCATTTCTAACTAAAACATTAAACCTAGCATCAGAACCATCACCGTTAGTAATAAAGACTTTTGGGTTTACATAATTAGAACCTTTATTAGTAATCTCTACACCAGTGATAGTTTTTGTTGCAACATCAAATTTAACTGTAGCTTCTGCTCTATAATCTGCAGTTGGATCAACACCAACAATAACAGGGACTTTCTTATAGTTAAGTCCTAGGTTTATAATTTGTGTCGTATTAATCTTACCGATAGCGAACTGACCAGTAGTAGTATAAGAAATGGATCCAGAACCATCCCAAAGAGGAGAACGGGTAACATCATAAACAAAACGATTAGGTGTGACATAGTTAAGTGTCTTTGTACCTTGTAAGGGATCTGTGATAATCTTAAAGAATGCATTTTCTGAATTTACTACATTCTTCTTATCAAAGTAATAGAAGTTAGTAAAATCAGTTCCTCTCTTTGTCTGATAGTTATTAGCAGCTAATCTAGAACCAAATCCAAACTTAACATCTGTATATGACCCTGCATTACCAGGAAGAACAGTAGTTTCTGTTTTCTCTACAGTAATTAAGTTGTAGTTGTTACTTGGACTAATATCAAAGTAAGTCCCAGTAAGACTAGAATGAGACGTATCAAACTTATACTTGTAAAATTCTTGTAAATCTATATTAGGATTGGGTACAAATGTACTATTGTCTTCTGAGAATTCAAAATTATAAACTACATCCTCTGCAGAGTTAACACGCACCAATCTTTGTGGATTACTACCATCAAAGAAACTAGAACTTAATACTACTTCGTTAGCTGTAGATTTAAGAGTACCATAATCATATAAAATCTCGATCTTATTAGTTGCGGGATCGTAAGACTGAATATATCCAGAATTACTACCATTAAAAATCTGGTAATTAGCAGTGAAGTTGTATTGTGGTTTATGTAATACTACTTCTTGTCCGTCAAAATGATCAACATCATTAGTTCCTTCTTGTCCTCTGGATACAAATAGATCACTTCCAGTAATACTTTCAATCTTTAGAACTTCATTTCCAATTTTAATTAAATCATTAGCAGCAAATCCTAATGCACTTTTAACTGTAACTTTTGTACCACCAGCAGGAACACCAACATGTCCAACATAAATTTGGAACCTTGCAGTAGATTGTGATGCACCAGATCTTACTAGATCCTCATCATCTACACCAAGATAATCTCCTCTTGCATATCCACTACCAGCATCTTGAATCTGAATACCAGATACTATGCCAGCGTCAGATACAGTGAATGTAGCAGTGGCACCAGTACCTGATCCACTAGTAAAAGCAACACCAGTGTAAGTACCAGCAGTATAATCAGCTCCACCATTAAGAATCTCATAACGACCAATACCTGTAAAGTCAATTGCAGACTTATTGCTAGGTGGCACAAGAATAGCTTCTTGATACAACCTCTTTCTTAAATAATAAGTTTTAGTTTTAGTTGTATCATCAGGATTAATGTCAATCGTTACCCGATCTTCAATTCCTAATCCATGAGGTTCTGTTGTTTCAATTAAAGCAACACGTTGATTAACATCAAATGGTTCTAATGCATCACTAAGAGAAGTAAGTCTTACAACCTTAGTTCCTGATGTATTGAATAGATCATCAGACTGAAGGAAGTAGTCATCATTAATAATCCAAGTTCCCTCAGTAACCTTGATCTCAACTACGTTCTGACTATTGGTTCCTTCTAATACTTCACCTTTAGCTATAGGTAGATTAACACCATCAGTTAAACTTAGAATTGCACCTTTAGTATATGAACTTCTCTCATCTAAAAGAATAGTAAATGTTTTAATAGTTGCAGAGAATGTTCCTGTTTCGTCAAACGTACCATTGACGTTTCTTAGTACAATTGTATTATCGTTCTTAACTGTACCCACAATAGAACCAGATGCACCAGATGAAGGTTGGTTTAGTGTATCATCAGCAAATAGATATGCAATTTGAATAGTAGTTAATTTAACTACTCTATCTTCTTTACATTCCAAGTAAGAAACATTCTTACCTTTGACTGAATTAACAATAGCTTCTACTTCAGAACCTTCTGTTCCTTTATTATCAAAGTATACTTGTGAGTTAATAGAGAAGTTGGCAGAAGAGTCTAATACATTAACTTCTTCTACATTTCCTTGCTTTACTTCTGCAATCTGAGCAATGACACCTTCACCATTTCTCTGCATACCTGCTTGATAGAATCTTCTAGAATTCTTTGGAATATCATCTTGATTGATATTAGAATTGTAGTTACTATCAACTGGCAGTGAATAAAAGTTTTCTCCTAAAAGGTATGGATATTGCGGTACTTGATTGCTATCAATAGTAATGAAATAAGCATAAGTTCCTTTCGGAAAGTCTGGGGTAATTGTAAATCTTCCATTGTTTTGATCTAATGTACCACTCTTATGAGTGTATGTGTAATCATTAACAAACGTACCCAGAGAATAAGTTGTCAATGAAGGACCATTAGAACGACTTCCATTTATAGCATAGCTAGAAGTCATCCTTACAATAGATGAGGTAGAATCTAAAGGATTCTCATATCCAAATGGACCATAGATTGGATTGCCATCATAAGCAAATCCAATAATAGGAGAATGAGTTTTTGTAGCAGGTTCAGTTCCTGCACTATTAATATTGTCGCTTAAAGCAACACGTAAAGCTTTAGGGTTAGCAGCATATCCATAACCATATTCTAATACGTTATTATAGTTTGGAAAGATGTAACCATATTCAGTATCTAATTCATTTTCTAATTTTTCAAATCTATTAAAATTCCATTCTTTGAGAAGAGGAATACCAGTTGCACTATTACCAACTGGAATGACATCAACAATGACAGTAGCTTGATTATAGAAGTTTCCTTCTGAAATCTTATCAAATCCTGTAATTACACCATCAGTATTAACAATAGAAGTATACTCTGCAAATCTACCACGACCTGCATTATCTCTTATTCTAATTAATGGGGCAGAAGAATAGAATTCTCCACCAGTATTAATAACAAGACTAGTAACCTTACCACCTGTTACAACAGCACTTACAGATGCATTACGACCAGAGGTGATAGTGATATCAGGAGTTCTTGGGAAAATGTCTTGTGTGTCAACAATAATACGTTCTACAACCTGACCAGCAAGGATTGCTCTAGCTTTGTTTGGAACTTGATCAACTAATACAAATGGAGGTGTTGCATATCCAGTACCTCTAACATCAATCTTAATTTCTTCTAGTTTACCAAACCTAACACTTTCTGGATCTTTGTAACTATAGAAAGGTACACCATTAAGACCAATACCAATATCTTTTCTAGGTGTCTTGTATTCTTCTGTAGTTCTAGTTGCTTGCTTTCTAATGATACGAAGCAATTTCTGATCTAATACTTCTTCATTAACAGTTGATCCATCTAAGATCTTGTGTGATGGATAGCTAGAACTTGTGATATAATAATACTGTTCGTCTTCAAAGATCGCTGATACATTAGTAGAAACTTGATCTAAGGAAGATGTAACTGATGGAAGCGTAGGCACATCGACTGCAGCACCTGAACTTAACAACCATCTGGTTTGATTAGTACCAGTCTGAACAATCTTTGAATCGGAAGTTTCAAATCCTGGATTTGAGATTTGAATCTTGTCCCCAATAGCAGAATATGGTTGTGCATCAGATGGTTGTAGGTTGTACACAACACCTAAGGTCAGTAGAACAACACCAGGACCACTAATGGTTACTGGTTTGTATACTGAAGACCCTACTGCATGTGGAAGAGCAGTCTGTGCCGTCCTTTCATCAATAATAAACTGTGTTACGTTCTTACTAGAAAAAGTAATCGTCTCATCACCAATTAATACTGATCCTGTCTTACCCCAACCGATAGTAGAGAAGACATCAATTCTATCCCCTGAGATCGCAGTCCCTGACAGGGTTTTTCCAAGCTTAGTTTTAGTAGATACTTCAAATGCACCATTAACTGTCTCAGGTGCTAATACAATATTATAGATTACTTCACCATCTGATGTACCATCAGCAAAAACATTATCTATAGTAGAATCAGCATAACCATATTCTTCAGTAGCTGTCTGTACAATCTTCTTTCCGACCAGACTCTTTACATCTCCAGACACAACCTTACACTTAAGTGCATAAACGTTGGTCCAATCTGCTTCGGAAGATTTGTATGTAAAATCTCTTGGTTTGTATACTTCTGGTTTGTTATCTGTTGATTTAGCAACAACAGTGTTAAAAATAAACTTGATGGAACTTGTAGTTCCCTTAGCTTTGTAAAACTTCTGAATATTTTTGATCAGAGTTCTCTTATCTACCTCACCCCTAAGATACTTTTCGGGGAAAGAACCTAGATACTGACTTTCAAAGTTTTTAACTAATGCATATAGGAAGAGGTTACTTACGTTATGAACCTTCTGTCCAGCAGCATGAGCACCAGCTACCGTTGTTGTGAAGCTAGTAGACTCATATAGGTCTCCAAGCGATGTATTGCCACTGACGCCCCTAGAGCACTCTCTCAGCTCTGTGTCTGTTCTAGAGGCATAGAAGATGATCTCATCATCAATTCTTACATACCCGTTTCTTTTTGGAAAACTCGTCGCATCTTCTAATACAATTGTATCATCAGAACTAGAAATACTAGTGTCCAAGATAGCAAACTGTCTAAGAATATTTTGTTCATAAAAATTTATATCTGCGTATTTTTGGATATTATTGATAATGTCCAGCGTACCACCTTGCACCTCCTGTGCTTCATAATACTTCTGAACGAACTTACTAAAGAGTTCATATTCATCTGTAATAAAAGCAGGAAGCTGTGTCTCAATGAGAGTGGAAATTCTCTTAGTCTTTACAGCAGGCATTTACTTTACTCTTTGTATGCAGTGAACGAGGAATTAGCAACGTCAACGTCAAGATAGACCTCACGGAGTGCCTTGATATCATTATAACGAGGTTTAACTCTAAGAGAAATGCGATTATCAAAGAAACTACCTTTAATGATAGTTAAGCTGTACATTATCAATTCACCTTTAGCATAATAAATATCGCCAACTTCCTTGTCGAGGACAACCTTTTCACCAGTTACGCTATCTAGAGTATATAGGACAATTTTACTATCCCTGTCCTCTAGATACACGTCATAATTAGGATATTCAGTGACCCTAAACCCAGTGGATGACAGGACTGGATCATCACAGTCCTTATCAAATTCATTTTGGAAACACACTTCGTAATAGAAGGTGGAGTTAAGAGAAGGATAAAAATCCTTTCTCATTGTAACAGATGTTAGGTTAGAATTAATATTGTTATCCGAATCATCAATAACACCTACTATTTTACTATGTCTAAACTTACCATTAAACTTCTCGGTATTAGAAGTATCCAGATAAGACTGTACGTTACCAATAACTCTGTCTCTAATCTGTGATGGTGTCTGATCAGTAGATGCTCCGTTATAATAAATCTTACTACTCATCTCAACGTATAGAATAGAAGGATCAACTAGCTTAGGTTCAACAGAAGCTACAACATACTGCTTAAGATCTGCAACAATTTTCTGTTTTGTTAATGAAGTAAGGTAACTTTGGTCTTTTGGTTTCAATGCAATGAAAACTTTACCATATTCTGGTGGTTCTTGATCCTCTCCACCAAAAATAATGATGTCACTGGTTGCTGGATATACTTTTCTTACAATTGCCTCATAGTCCTGAGCGGTCACTGCACGGTCTTGTGTGCCGTATGACTTAGGAGCGGTATATTTGATCTTCTGAGTGCTTTCAATCTCCTCACCGCCCGAAGAAGCAACGCTAGAGGTAATGTTAGTAATAAACGAGCTAGGAGACACACCATTAGGGTTCTCTAGCACACCAGAAAAGATAAATGTATTCACACCATTACTTTCAGGACCAGATGTGGTCATGTAAGATACTTCAACTATAGAATTATCTTCTAGTTTCCTACCCAGTACACTATCACCCATTAAAATTTCATATCTTCCATCTTCAATCTCATCAAGGAAGAATACTTTTGAGTTACCATCAACACCTAAAATATTGTCTGCTACAAGGTATGGTTCGTTGAAAGTACCTCCAGTAGGGTAAACTGCTACACTGATTGTGTTGGTATCGATATTTTTATTGTCTAAAATAAATCTTTGTGATTTTGATGCAGTATCAATAGTAAAATTATCAACTACTTGTGATCCTTCTATAATAGGAACATCAGTAAATGTAGCTACATTATTGACAACTTGTGCTTTTACATCTATAGGTGTAACATATTGATAGATGTTGTTGTCATAAGTCGCAATAAATCCTGTTCCTTTCCTAAGAATTAGTTCTGTATCAAATGTTGGTGTATTATATGTTACTGTAAAAGAGACATATGCAGTAGGAGACGTTGCACTTTTGGGTCTGTACCCTAGTTGCTTCGCAATCGCTACTACATTGTCCCTCAAGGTGGCAGAATCAATGAATAGTTCATTGACTACCATGTTAGTGTTAAACGCCGTATAGTAGGTATTATACGCTAAGACATCAATCAGGTTAGCTAACGCACTACCTTCAAAGTCATAGTCAGTAAATTCTGCTTGCCCTCTCAAATAATCTTTGAGAGTTACTTTGATATCCTCAAAGTCTAAATTAGCAACCTGTGTATAAGGCATTATCGTGTACGCTCTAAGAAGAATTCTGCCGCTACTGGTTTATCTTGTCTACCAACAATAGTATAGTACAATTCAACAGTATAACCATCGTTCTCCATATCTGGATCACAAATAACATCCTTAAGGGTTACTCTAGGTTCATAACGATTAATAGTATCACTAATTTTACTCTTATAATGGCAGATGCACCATAATCTAGAGGTTGAAATAGTATACTTCTTAAATCCGAACCTAAGTCAGGTTGAAATAGTCTCTCGCCCGTATTTGTTTGAAGCAATGCCGCTATTGATTGTGTAATAGCTGCACCATCCTTTACCGTTACCAAGTCATTGGTAACAGGGTGCTTCTTAAAAGTAATA
>Ga0066850_10000066_pt1 | contig 51213 bp, 50 predicted proteins | sample ETNtaG_4_FD_67282 | JGI IMG/M metagenome (GOLD analysis project Ga0066850, IMG submission 67282) | Marine microbial and viral communities from oxygen minimum zone, Eastern Pacific Ocean - ETNP201406SV67 | ecosystem: Environmental > Aquatic > Marine > Oceanic | place: Pacific Ocean: Eastern... | reverse complement strand
AACATATTTCGAGTTGCATAATCGGATTGCCATGCGAGAGACTGGTTTTCAACTGCTCTACATTGTTGTCGGATTCATTACAGTGTCTCTTCTCGTTATCGAATTCTTGTTCGGAATTTCTGAATTTTTCGGCATTTGATTTTCTGGGCCTGCATGATTCGGTACTAATTATCCATCTAGAAGGCGGGGCTACAACACATTATACCCTGTCATTTCGAAATATGGATATAGGTACAAACGTACTTTTCGATCCATGAGCCTTTGTCATAATCTGTTGATTGCTTCTATGTCGAAGTTCGAGACAGCAACTTCCAATGCCTCATCTACGGAGAACCATTTCGCTTCTTCTATTTCGTCGTCCTTTGGGACAATCTCCTGATCCTTTAGATCTGTTTTGCACTTGTAGGTGAATGATACCCAGTTTATCCCTTCGTCATTGAAAATTTCCGTTTGGACAATTGCTAGATCATCGCCATCGATTATCCTGCCCTGCTCTCCAAGGGGATCCGGTATCTCAATTGAAACACCCAACTCCTCGAGAGCCTCTCTAACCGACGCATCACGGGGGTGCTCGCCATAATCAACGAAACCACCTGGAAGAGTCCAACACCCGGTGAAGAATCCCCTCGCTACCTTTGCCATCAATATATCTCCATCCGAATTCTCGATAACTACCTTGCTTACGACTCTGTGTAGAGTTCGATAGACAGATTCTCTGGCAACTGGATCCACGCTGCTATCGCTAATTACTGCGTCCTTCCATGCCCAGTGTTCGGGCCACGGAATATGCGGGGTCCCGTAGTTAACTATGTGATCAACGGCCTCCAAACATATTCTATTTACTCGTCTTAGTGACCAACTGATGCCCATCGCTTCGACCTCTTCTGGATAAGGAAGTCTGATGGTGAACCCTGCAATACATGCCCCCCTACCCATTATCGGACGAGCTGGGCCACTTCCATCTAGGCTCACTAGCAGGAGTTTACCATCATGCTCCAGATGAACATACTCTGGGTTCACACGGCTCAACTCTCATGTAAATATCTCAATAACCAAGAATGCTGTTAAGCTGATCTTTGTAGAATGATACAGATCCTTGCAGACTCTCAAGCTCATTCGGCTCAAGATCCAGTTCTATGACCCTCTCCACGCCGTCTTTGCCTAATACCACGGGAACTCCGATGTATACGTCTTCCATCCCATACTCGCCGTTGAGATATGTGCTACATGGGAGCACCCTCTTCCTGTCATCGAGTATTGCTTCGGCCATTATCGCAGCCGCACTGCCAGGGGCGTAGAAGGCACTGCCTCTCTCAAGCAGTTTCACTATCTCCCCACCCCCACTGGCAGTTCTCTCGCAGATCGCCTTGACTTCAGCTTCGCTGAGAAGTTGGGTGACTGGGATACCATTGACCGTCGTGTATCTTGGTAGGGGGACCATAGTATCGCCATGACCACCTAGGACCATTGCCTGCACATCCTCATTGCTGCAGCCAACGGCCTGAGAGATGAAGTGAGTCATCCTTGCACTATCCAGGATGCCCGCTTGTCCCACTACGCGGTTATGGGGAAATCCTGTAATCTTCTGCATGTGATAAGTCATGAGATCCAGAGGATTTGTTACCATTACAATTACAGCTTCAGGAGCATTGTCCCTAATCCCCTCGCCAACTTGAGAGACTATGTCTGCATTTTTCCCTATCAGGTCCTCTCTACTCATTCCTGGTTGTCGTGGGAAACCAGAGGTCACCACAACAACATCTGATCCAGCTATATCCGCATAGTCTTTGGTTCCCGAAATTCTGCCATCATAGTTCAGAATCCTTCCGCCTTGGCTCATATCTAGTGCCTTACCTTTGGCAAACCCCTCGAAGATATCGAGAAGAACAACTTCCCCGACCTTTCTCTCTGCCAATACGAAGGCACACGTGGCTCCAACGTTTCCAGCACCGATTACCGCAACTTTCCTTGCCCCATTAGTCATGACTGTGCGCCTGTGACACCAGTCTTAGCCCTTTGCTGGTGAGATTGTGCATGACGTAGTAAGCGTATTCTAGTTGTAGTAAAACGAAAGCACATGCAAAGGTCGTCAAATCCACTAATGGCAATATGTTTGGTCGCCTTTGTACCAACCATATCCATTCTATTCACGTTGAACTATAATGATGATGAATTTACATCCCAGGTATTCTTCATGTCCTGCAAGTTTTGGCTTCTTATTGCCCCTACGTATTGGTTCCTCCGTGTCGAGGGGAATGATATTTCCTGGTCTTTGCCAAACAGGGATGGACTGATATTTGGAGCGCTCACAGGTATTGTAATGTCCGGAATAATAGTAGTAACCTGGCTTTTGTTCGGAGATACAATTGACACCGATGCCATGATAGCCGAAATGGAAACAACCGGATTAACCGACATCAGGTTCTACGTGGCAGGGATGTTGTACTGGATATTCCTCAACAGCCTGCTTGAGGAATATGTCTTCAGGTGGTTCGTGACCACAAAGGGACTCGATTTGCTAGGTAGTGAAATTGCAGCAATTATCCTGTCAGCCTCACTGTTCACCCTTCATCATGCAATAGCCCTTCACTACTTTGGCTTCATCTGGTGGCAAACCATCATGGCATGCTTCGGCCTCCTCTCCGCAGCCGCCATCTGGTCATGGTTGTACTTCCGTCACAAATCGATCTGGGTATGCTGGTTATCCCATGCGATATGTGATGTAGCCGTTTTCATCATAGGATATATCCTAATTTTCGGTTGAATCTTGTTTGGTATTTTCTGGCCGACGGTTTCAATAACGGCCCTCAACTGGATTCACCCGTAGTATAAGATAGGTGTTTCATTTGAGGGTAGGAGTGTTGAAAGAGGGAGATGGAGAAAATAGAGTTTCGATAGTTCCAGGCTCGATAAAGAAGTTGAAAAAACTGGGCTTAGAAGTTATTGTTGAAACTGGTGCTGGCACATTTTCTCACAACAGTGATAATGACTACGAGACATCTGGATGTACCGTATCAAGCAGGGAAGATGCAATGTCCTGCGACATAGTCGTATCAATATCAATGCCTGACATAACTAATGCAAAGGCCGGGCAGATTGTAGCCTGTGTGGCAGACCCGTTTAGGAACCCGGAAAGAGTGAAGGAATCTGTCGGTGCTGGCATCACACTAATCAGCATGGACATGATACCACGCAGGCTCTCTAGGGCCCAAGCCATGGATGTCAACTCAAGCCAAGACAACCTCGCTGGGTACAAGGCAGTATTACTGGGTGCTGCATACGTCCCTCGAGGAATACCTATGATGACTACAAGTGCTGGGACTGTTAGGCCATCGAAATTCGTAATCATGGGTTCTGGTGTCGCAGGGCTTCAAGCAATAGCTACTGCAAAGAGACTAGGTGCTGTTGTTTACGCATCCGATGTACGGAAATCGGCCGCCGAGCAAATTGAATCGGTTGGGGGGCGATTCATTGAAGTAGATGGGATGGACGATTTTGAGGATGAATCCGGATATGCAAAGCCACTTACCCCCGATTTCATCCAGAAAGTCAACGATACTGTTTGCGAGGTTGCAAGCGATGCCGATGTGATTGTTACAACAGCTAGGATTTTCGGACGGCCAGCACCAATTACTGTGCCTTCAACCGCGATCTCAATGTTCAAGCCCGGATCCGTTGTAGTCGATATGAATGCTGATGTGGGCGGAAACTGTGAGCTCACTGTCCCAGGGGAGATCGTAACAACAGACAATGGGGTGACTATAGTTGGAACAACAAACCTCGCAGGAGAGTTAGCCTCGACAGCAAGCATGCTGTTTTCCAACAACATGACTACATTCCTGTCTTCATTGGTGGCAGAAGACGAAATCAAGATAGATTTGGAAGATTCAATTCTTGTGGGTGCCCCCGAAGGTGATGACTTCTACGTTGCTGGGATGGGCGGAGTACTGCTCTGCCACGGAGGGGAGATCCATCCCAAGCAGACAAGACTGTCTGAGGTGGTTGGATAATGCTGACCATGGCAACCTTAGTAGCCAGCATAACAGTCTTTGTGCTGGCAATTTTCCTAGGATTCGAACTCATCAGTAAGGTACCGCCAACATTGCATACTCCATTGATGTCTGGTGCAAATGCGATTTCCGGTATCACCATTGTCGGTGCGCTGATTCTTTCAAATGCCCAATTTAACAGTGGAGACCCCGGATTTGCTTCCTGGCTCGCATTCATCGCATTGATCATGGCTACAATCAATGTAGTCGGTGGTTTCATGGTCACGAATAAGATGTTAGAAATGATAGCTGGAAAGAAACGAAGAGGTGGCAATTGATGGTCGATCCTGTTATTTGGGACATTGGATATCTTGTCTCGGCAGCAATGTTCATCCTCGGAATAAAACGCCTTTCTAGCCCTCGAACTGCACCTCAGGGAAACAGGCTCGGGGCATATGGGATGCTACTAGCCGTACTTGTTACGTTAGTCAAGATGTACACTGAAGGAATCATCGGATATGAATTGATTGTCGGCGGTTTGGCAATAGGATCAGTAATTGGATACGTAATGGCAACACGCGTTGAGATGACTGAGATGCCCGAACTCGTGGCTCTGTTCAATGGATTCGGAGGGGGGGCCTCAGCTCTAGTTGGGCTATCGGAGGTTCTCAAGAGACTTCAGAATTCCAACATTCCAGAACCCGGCGTGGAGCTTTATGCAACATGGGTTGCAATTGGGTTATCGGGAATTGTTGGTTGGGTTACTTTGACTGGAAGCCTCATGGCAATGGGGAAACTCCGAGGCGGATTCTATATCCCATTCACAAAGAAGGATGATAGAGGCCGAAGAAAGTGGGTGAACTTCCCCACATGGGGCCCCCAATGGTTGAACATCGTCAAAGGATCAATCCTTCTCGCATGTATATCGTTAATCGTCCTAACTGTCCAGGAGCCTGAGAACTATGGCTACATTTACTCACTCGTAATCCTTTCTTGCATACTCGGCGTACTGTTCGTAATCCCAATCGGTGGTGCCGATATGCCTGTAGTGGTGAGTTTACTAAACTCAATGTCCGGTATTGCCGCTGCTTTCACTGGTTTCGTGATCGGCAATAATGTCCTAATCATCGCCGGTTCGATGGTTGGTGCAGCGGGCTTAATTCTAACATTCATAATGTGCAAGGCTATGAATAGGACATTGATAGCAGTACTCTTCACTTCTTTCGGAGGCGGGGGTAGGGAGTTAGTAACTAGAACCAAAGTAGGAAGCGATCCAGAGGAGGTAGCAATGGTTTGCGATGGAATCGCCAAATGCGTCATCATCCCCGGTTACGGCATGGCTGTGAGCCAGGCTCAACATGCTGTGAAGGAATTCGCTGATTTGCTTGAAGCCCAGGGCGTCGAAGTATTCTATGGGATCCATCCAGTAGCCGGAAGAATGCCAGGGCACATGAATGTATTACTGGCTGAAGCAAGCGTCCCATATGAGCAATTAATTGAGATGGATGAAATCAATTCGGAGCTACCTGAGACAGATGTAGCATTGGTTATTGGGGCTAATGACACGATTAACCCTGTAGCGAGAACCGGAGAGGGCCCTCTCGGTGGGATGCCAATAATTGACGCCGATAAGGCCCGAGTAGTTGTTATTATCAAGAGAAGCCTATCTGTGGGTTATGCAGGTGTGGATAACAACTTGTTCTTCGAAGACAAGACAATGATGCTATTCGGCGATGGGAAGAAGATGATGAACGAGCTAAATGGCGCTATCAAGGAGTTGTGAGGTTTAGTTCCCCCAACCGTTATTTGACACCGACTTCGAGAACGGCTTGGGGATATCGTGCGAGTGAATGCCAGAAGGGTCTTGACCTGCCTCATCATCGTGGTCGCATTTTCTCTTCCAGCCCTGGGAATGAGCAAGGGCCCAGGGGCAAATAATTCCAATGATGAGTTGACCGTGAAGTATGGGTGCTCATGCCATAACAATGGTATTCCCTCAGAAAGGTCAGTGGTGATGGTCACTGGTGTCCCACTGATGTACGAGCCTTCCGAGCAGTACTCTCTGACAATACGTGTTTCTGACTCACTCACTCTTTCCGGGGGGGAGGGGAATGTACAAGCAGGGTTCCTGATATCCTCTGACTCGGTTGGAAACTTCTCTTGGGACGAGAGTCAAGAGATTCGATATGCAGAGGGACGTTCGGATGACGCCTCTCATTCGGACCCAAGTCCCGACGGGGTTTGGACAGTCAATTGGTTGTCTCCCAGTGAAGACGTTGGGGCTGTCCAGTTCTGGCTAGTTGGCAATTCAGTGGATGGTGCTGGGATACCTGACGACATGGATTACTGGAACATCCTTTCTTTCACTATCAACCCTCCAGGGGCCATTACCACAGATGAGAGTGCTTCAACTCTGGAAACTAGAACTATTTCCGTTGGAACCTACGACTCCCTTTTCCTCATCGAGGTATCCGAAGAGCAGATTGAGCAAGAGAGGCAGGATGCCCTCGCACAAAGGGTATTCTCGCAAGGTAATCTGTTCTTCTGGACAAGTCTTACTGCACTAATCATAGGGGCCGTAGTCCAGAAGGAGATACTTGAGAGGAAATATGACGACGGCCCCGAGTACCTGGCTAGTGAGCTCGCTTACCCTCAGGGTTTCCGCCGGTCTGTAGCATCCGCACTTGCATTCTATTTTGCTGTCGGTCGGGCTAATTCAGACGCCCCCCTAATCTTCCAGGGCGTCGACTTCACCAATTTCGTAACTGGTGCTGCGTTCTTCATCAGCGCTTGGGCTGCTTACGGGGTATACCGAACATTTGTTGCAGCCAGGGCCGATCTCGAAGTGAAGGATGTAATGTGAGCCAAGATCACAACCCAACGGTGGGACCTGGACGTTTCGTCGTACATTTCGTGGAACTCAACTCAATAGTCAGAAAGGCCGCATTAGTGATGATGCTTCTATGCATATTCTGGTCACTAACAGCCAATCAGGTATTGTCCATATGGTTGGAGAATGTTCCGCTTCCAACGGGTCCGAACAACGAGAACTTGTCAGTCTACGGTCCATTTGACTGGATCCAGATGCGTTGGAGCGTCGTTATACTCCTATCATTGATGACAATGCTTCCAATGTTATCAGTATCTACTTACAACTTTGCCAAAAAGGGCCTATTTCCTAGGGAGAGGAATTGGCTAACAGCGGTCCTAATCGTAACTACAACGATAGTGCCATTCACTATATTCGTAATTTGGACTACAGGCATACCAGCATTATTTGAATTCTCTAGAGTTTCCGCTACACCAGAGGGAGTACTCGTGCGATACGATGCCGCTTCCATCTTCTCTCTCGGCTTGGGCGTCACATGGGCCATGGTCGTTTGGTCTGTTACAACAATTTCTCTCTCCTTGTCAAGGATCTTTGGCATGGTATCATCAGGAAAAACCAGATTCAGAAATAGATTGATGGCAATTTCATCTGGCATAATAATACTAACTTTACCTGTGGAATATGATGGTTTGAAATTGGTAATCGCGGTTCTTATTGCTCTCACAGCGGATATGATTTCTCAAACTGCTCCTGTGAAGATGCCATTATGGGTTCCCCATAGTAATAGTGACTCATCAACCTAGCAGTTGGGCATTGACTTGAAAGGCGCTGCTACTGGTCAAATGTCGTGAGCAGACTACCATCAACGCATTATCTCAGGGTTCTCGCGGCAGTCATCTTGCTAGTCTGCTCCGTTTTCGTAACAATGAACTCATCCAAGATTAACAATGCAATATCTTCTTCGGTTGGGGGATACGATCAAGACGATTACCACATGGTTGGGCTCTCTTCTGAGGAGAAATGGCCCGTAATTCGCATCAGCTTCCCCGGAAAGCCATTCCCTAATTCCTTACTAGGGGGAATATTCGATGGTGACTTATCCGCTCAGCAGTACATCTCGGAAATGAGTGGCGGGCGCTCTCAACTAGAACCGACCATAGTCGAAGGTGTCTGGGAGTCTCAAAATGACGTATCGTACTGGGGAGAAGATTCCGATATAGAGCGGGATTATGGTGACGATTCTGGGGGTGCTAGGGAGCTTGCGAAACAGGCTATTCTGGGATTATTGCAGGGGCAGGACCCCTCCCGATGGGATCTAGATGGCGACTATGTCGTCGACCGTCTCCTGATCCTACATTCTGGACAGCCGCAGGAGGATGGCGGCCCATCCAACAACATCTGGAGCCATTTCTCGCCATTCCACGACCCAGTTGTAGTTGGTGATTACAGGTTCGAGCACTACACAATGGCATCAGTGCATGGTGGCCTCGGTGTCACTATCCATGAGATGCTACATCAAATGGGTGCAGTAGACCTCTATGACGTACATAGCGAATCCCTAACTAAGAGTTGGCATGGGCTCGGTGACTGGGACATTATGGCAAGCGGTAACTGGATTGGTGACGGTGCAAACCCATCGCTCCCATCTTCTTCTACTTTGGATCTAATTGGGGCAGTTAAACCCATAATCCCCTCTACCCGTAATGATGGAAACTATTCCTTGCATCCTGTATCTCAAGGTGGTTCGCCACTGAAAATTGAAATTGCACAGGGAGAGTACATTTGGGTTTCACTTAGGGCAGAAATTGGATTTGATAGTGGGTTACCGGGGCATGGGATATTGGTGGAACAGCAGGATTTGGCATTCGGTGATATCGACACAAACCTAGTCAATATCGATCCAATGAAGCCTTGGGTAAAGATTGTCGAAGCCGATGGAGACGATGCATTGCTGAGGGCGAGGGACTATGGTTCCGCGGGAGACCCGTTCACCGAAGGAGAAAGATTCGGTCACACCGGGCAGCAGATTTGGGATAACAGAGGAAGATTGGCCTCATGGACTATCACCGTCACATCAGTAGGAAACGATTCTGCAACGGTCGAATACGACTTCGTAGGAGATCCAAATACTACAGTTTCTATGCCGCGTAATCCAATCGTTTTACTTCCCAATGAGACAGTATTTGCAGAGGTAATTGCAGACTCTGGTTGTCAGATCGAATCTCAAATATCTCCTACTGGAGAGTTCGAGTTATCATCATTAGATGAACCTCCTTTAGTTCCATTATTGAAATTGAACTCATCATCGCCTAGGAAGGGCACTATTGCAGGAACCATAGGATGCCACGGCCGGCCCATGACTAGGGTCTCTCTCGAATGGCAGATTGTAAACCACAAATTCACTAGCGAAACATTGGAGTCTACTGTTGCTTGGGACGTGCCTTCGACGGTTATGTTGTTTCCAGATGCTGAAGGCGACGGTCCCCGGACCTACACTATCACAGTTGATGGACCAGCAGGTCGAATTTCTGAATCCGCCTCATCAGGTCAGTACTATCCAGGGGACCCGATAGTATTGGAAATCGATCCTGCAGGTTTGCTCGAGCCAAGGATGATCGCAAGAGGTGAACTAGTCATTGTAGACTCAAACAATATAGAGCAGAGAATACAAATCGTCCTTAACTCCGAAGGAGAGCTCCCCTTCGGACCTCTCAATTGGCTAGCAGTACCTTCGAATGCCATTTCGACAGTTCTGGTTCTTTTAGCCGTGTCAATTGTCACTGGAAAAAGGAATGTCCCAGTGGACAGGGAGATAGTCGGAAAAGCCTCAGATTAGACTCGCTTGGGGTTACTCCACCGTGCATCCGAAGGTGGTCGAGAGATCTGTAGATATCTCCATTCACCACTATCGTAAATTGGGTATAGCCAGTGCTTGTTTACACCTGATGCAAGCCTAGACGAGAGGCATGCCTCTGCCCAGGTCGACGGTCCTTCCTTTGATGGATCTACTACTAACCAGGGAGCATGACCATCTCCAATATTCCCCTCATAGCATCTCCACGATGTACCGTATTTGAAACCGGACCTAGTATTCAAACCCCTCATCCATAGGTCAAGTAGGATGCTTGCCGAGACCGATATATATCCAAATCTCTCATCTTTCATGGAGGATCCAATAGAAATATCAACTTCCATAGTAGTATTGCCATCATTCCCAAATGAATGGATTATCTCAGCTTCTGTGGTGTCCAATTGTCGACCCTTATGGAGAGGAATGCCAATTGCCTCGTGTGGCCAATTGGCTGCATCGGCGAAGAATATCTCATTCCTTCCTAGTCTTAGAGGAACTTTCTCTGAAATGCTACATAGAACCTGATCAGTTGGTTGGACCATTTGCCCTCTGGGATTTGCCTCACTAAGTCGATATGTGACTACTGACTGCTCCTCGTCTATGACTAGTACCTCGGACAACCTACCTTTCTTCGTCACTTCCGAGCACCAATGTAGCAGGTGCCCCATTACGCTCTTTGGCTCCCGCCATCCCACATGCAAGACGTCTCTTGACTCAAACCACAGAATCTCAGATTCTGGTTCGTCCCTGCTGGGATGCTTGTCGGAATTCCATCTCATGGCCCAGGAACCTGAGTCTTCAAGCCCCAATGGCTCAAAGTTCTCCGTTAGAACAACCTTGTTTCCAGGAACCCTCAATGCCTCTAGAACAGCTGCTTCACGGAGAATATTGCGATTCAACCTCACACTTTCAGACAGCCATAATGAGAATGATTTCTGTTCCGAAATATCTTCGAATTTGACACCCCTATGTTCTCTGCAAAATATCACCTCGGAATCAGTGAGGAGAAGACCCGAGCCATCGGCTGGCATTCCAATAGCGGACTTCTCCCAAAGTCTGCTATAAGCCGGGCCATCGTATAGCCTTCTTCGATTACCGCACTCCATGCCCTCGGGCAAGGAGCTATCAAATTAGACGCTATCCCCAAATATCATTCGTCGACCCCTCCTCCGTGCATTATGAGCAATGACCCCGCTGTCCTAAGGGAGGAAAGCCTGATGAGACTTCAAAACCTGATTGAATCCATAGAATCCTCTCAGGTCACTCTCATCGGAGATACCATGCTTGACAGATATCACCACGGTTTCGCAAACAATTTGAATTCTACTGCACCAGTTCCAGTGCTGAAGATCATACGTTCAGAGGAATCACCAGGTGCATCGTCTCACATTGCCATCGGATTAACATCACTCGGGATGAATGTTTCATTTCACACAGCTATTGGGAGTGACATTGAAGGAGGGAAAATCATGTTAACACTAAAGAATATGGGCATCACTGTAGACAATGTTTTGGAAGTCAGCGATTGGAAGACCTTGACCAAGATCAGATTTTTTGGAAGTAGGGAAAGCCTCCTTGAAAAGGAGCAGATTCTTCTTCAGGCCGACAGAGGTCCAAACCAATCACTAGACTCGAGCATTTCTGACTCGCTCACAGATTCAGCGTATTCATCCATTTCCAATAGTTGTGCATTAGTAATCTCAGACTACGACAAGGGAGTAGTCACATTAGATGGTGCCCAGTCTCTGATATCTTCTGCAAATAATTTGGGAATCCCTTCGATAGTCGATCCGAAATTGACGGGTCTAGAAAAAAGTCGCGGGGCAACTGTTGTTATTTTTGAGAAGAGAGGGATGTCCCTGCTATCTAGGAGGATTGGTCTTAATGAAGATCTAGCTGCAAAGCAATTGCTAGAAGATTACTCATGGGATGGAATTCTAGTATTGGGCGGCATTAATGGGGTCGATCTCCATCATAAAGAAGGCGATTGCTTTCACATGCCATGCATGGCACCCCTTGCCGAACAACAGATTGGAATGCATGATGCAGCAGCTACCTCATTGGCCGCAGCACTAGGATCCGGCCTTACATTATATGATGCTGCATTATTGGCATCTGCTGCATGTGAATGCGTTTTATCATCAAATTCTGGTCAGGACTACATTGATCGTGCAACTCTGGGATTATGGCTAGATGAGTTGTTATGGCAGATGAGAATATCCGAAAGATAAATCATCAGACCATGGCATTGAATAGTGCCTGTGGAGCGCGATAATCGTGTTCACCGAAACATCCAGGGGTCGCGCATTGTCCCTTCTCACTGTAATTCTAATGGTTACTATATCGCAATCAACCATTTTCGCTGAAGAAGGAGAGCAAGATTATCCTGCATCAATATCTCTTGAGATTACCGATGGAATCAAAATCTACGATATTTCAATTATTTCAGGAACAATTCGGGATGAGAGGCCTCTGGATTCTGTATCATGGGAATTGCTTGATTCATCGGGAACAAGGCAATTCCTAGATTTGACAGATGATTTAGTGATTGAATCTGATATTGGTTCTCGGAGTGAGTGGTCATTTGACGTTGAAATAATTCCCATTGAGATAGGCCCATGTGCATGCATTAATCTAATCACAGTGATAGATGAATATGGAATTTCGCATATATCTGTGATGTCCATATTCATATCACCAAATATTCAACAGTTGCCTCCAACACTCCATTTTTCTGATGAATATGTTGACACTTGGTCCAGCCATGTGCACAGGGTTAATGCAATCTCCATGACCGTTTCTGGTGAAGATCCTATTGTCGAATACGTCTTCAGAAATTCATCGACAGTAAAGTGTTCTGATGACGTTCTCTTAACTGAACGAATCGCACTCGATTATTCGCAGATTTCATTTGCCCGGGACAATGAAAGAACCACCATCGGGGAATTATCATTCGAGATAGACTTGACCGGATTTTCTGATGGATGGTATGACATATTTCTATTCGCCATAAATCCCTCGAATCAAGAATTCTCGCGCAACTGCATCAGTATCCGTGTGGATAACACTGCGCCATTGGTACTCATTGAAGGACCCAGCATTATTCCGGAAGGTTATGGAGTAGTTGTGATAGATGGTTCCTCGTCATTTGATCATATATGGGGAATTCAAGGTCTAACATACATCTGGTCAGTTTTTGATATCAATGGGGGACCCGTCGCTGATGAGATCATCTCTCAGGGAACGGATGTGCGGAGCATATCCATTTATCCCAATAGTTCTGGTATCTATGAAGTAATTTTAACCATTGTTGACCAAGCAAATAATATAGGCCACTCTTCCCATATCATCGAAGTACAGAATATTCCCCCATTAGCCAGGTTATCAATAGATGGAGTCCCAATATACGATAATGAGTCATTTACTCTCTCTCGGGATAACTCTTGCCTGATTGATGCATCTGAATCTATCGATTCGCCCAATGATGTAGAAAATTTACGCTACATATGGCGAGTAAATAACATCCCTACTTACGTTGGCGAATCTAGGGATTTTTCTTGGCCAGAGGGTATTGATGATGATTTCATCCTCACCATAGAAGTGATAGACGATAATTCCGAATCGTCTATGATTTCAATCATGGTAAGGGATAGCGATGTTAATTCTAGACTTCCATTTACGATTGTAGTATTTATCTTCTCATCGGTCTTCTTGACATATTCTATTATCAATTTCAGGATCAAAAACACTGACTCAGATATTCCTAAATGGAGTTAGTCGCAGAAAGACCCAAAGGCAGAATCTTGAGCGATATACATGGACCTGCCTTTCGAAAGATCCGAGTACTTCAATCGTCAAGAAAGGTTGTTTGCTGAATTACCCGAATCTAGTGTACTGATCATACCTGCTAATGACATAAAAATCCGTTCCAACGATGTGGGATATCCTTACAGAGCCAATTCCTACATGCTGTACTTATGCGGTTGGGAGGAAGAAGAAGGCATATTTGTTGCCAATAATACATCTGGCAACTGGGAAACCATGCTCTTTGTTTCGCCACGTGATACAAAGAAGGAGATATGGGAGGGAAAAAGGATAGGCGTTGAAGGCGCTATTAATTGGCCGGTGAATTCTACAGATTCCATAGAAAATGCTGAATCATACATTTCTGTATGTATTTCTGATTCTCATAACATATTCACTAGATTAGGAGAATCTAGTTTCATAGATAACATGTTAATCGATCGTGATGACATTTCTGATCCACGAGGCATACTGGATCCAATGCGCCGAATAAAATCGCCTAGAGAGATTGAACACATGCAAGAAGCGGCAAGAATTGGTACAGAAGCCCATATTCATGCTATGAAGGCATCATTTCCAGGAATAGGTGAGTGGCAGATTCAGTCAGCAGTAGAGGGCCATTTCATGAATTGTATGAGTCGGTGGAGCTATCCCTCAATTGTCGGTGGTGCTGATAATGGCACTATTTTGCATTACAATACAAATATGTCTATTGTGAATGATGGCGAACTAGTTCTAGTTGATGCTGGATGTGAAGTTCATGGATACGCATCTGATATCACTAGAACTTGGCCGGTTAATGGTAAGTTCACTGATCCTCAGAGGGAAATTTATGAGTTGGTTCTCAAGGCAGAACTTGCTGGTATTGAGGCATGCCAAAATGGGTCTACTTGGGTTTCAATTCACACAGCGACATCGCAAGCTCTTGCCTCGGGCCTTATCGAACTTGGAATCTTAGATTGCACTCTAGAAGAAGCAATAGGCGATCCAGACAAATTCGATGGCCCATATAGGAACTTCTTCATGCATGGAACTGGTCATTTCCTAGGCCTCGATGTCCACGATGTGGGCGGGGGGAGAGAAGGAGATGACGATCAAGGGCCTATATTGGAGCCAGGAATGGTTCTAACTGTAGAACCGGGCCTATACTTTGGTGGTTGGAGAACTGATGTTCAAATTCCGGAAAGGTACTCTGGCATAGGAATCCGCATAGAAGATGACATCCTCATTACTGAAGACGGTCCAGTGGTTCTATCGTCATCATGCCCCAAAGAGATTCATGAAATAGAGATGATTGTTGGCGCTGGTGTCTAATATGGCAAACTGGCGGGATATTCTTGAAGATCAACTAGGTACATTTCCCGAACCCATCTCTGTAGAGGACGCCACTATCCTATATTCAGATGCTTCATTAAATGACCTTATGTTTGTTGCAATGGAAAGGAGGCAAGCCAAAGTACCAGGCAACTTGGTCACATACTTGATCGATAGAAATATCAATTACACAAATGTTTGCACTATAAACTGCCATTTCTGTTCCTTCTACAGAACTCCTGAGCACGTGGAAAGCTATACTCAGACAGTGAACGAGATTAGTGAGCGAATTGAGGAATTAGAAATTCTGGGAGGGAGTCGGGTTTTGATGCAGGGAGGTGTTAACCCTGCGCTTCCATTAGAGTGGTATACTGAACTCATATCAGAAATATCAAATCGGCATCCGGGTATTTTACTGGATTGTTTCTCACCCATCGAGATCGAAGGTATTGCCGAAGTATCAGGATTTTCTACATTTGAAATTCTTTCACTATTCCAAGAATCCGGATTGCATGGGCTGCCCGGTGGAGGTGCCGAGATGTTAGTTGATAATATCAGAAGTGGAATTTCGCCTCGCAAAGGGACATCAGAAAATTGGCTCAGAGTCATGGGGGAGGCCCAATCCCTGGGATTAATTACATCTGCAACAAATGTTTTCGGATTTGGGGAGAATCACTACCAACGTATTGAACACATGGAGAAAATCAGGAATCTTCAAAACCACTCAATATCTAATGGATTTCCCGGTTTCACTTCGTTCATCTCGTGGCCTGTGATGCTAGATAACAACGCATTCGGGCGAATCGGTCGTCGCAGAAATACCATGGGTCCTGGCACGGGGGCGGTCGAATACCTACGGCATGTCGCTGTATCCAGAATATTCATGAGTAATATCGATCATATTCAAGCCTCGTGGCCTACAATGGGCCTAGAGGTAGCCCAGATTGCACTATCTGCTGGTGCTGACGATATTGGCTCAACGATGATGGAGGAGAATGTAGTTTCTGCATCTGGAACTTCTAAGACAATGGCCTCTGTCCAGGAACTGACGAATACGATAGTCGATAGTGGATTTACTCCTGCACTCCGTGATTCAGAATACAATATTCTCGAGGTGTTTGACATTCAAGAAAGCAGCCTAGAAGTTTGAAAGTTCAGCCCGACCGCTGATAACAGGGGCAATTGGAATTACTGTGTCTTTCATTGGGTGTGGCATTAATATTGGCGAAACCCATTTAATTTTCCTACCATCATTACTAACGAATTCTAATATTAACTCCCAATGAATTGCAATCAGTGATGAATATACAGAACCAGGCCATTGGCCCTCTGGAACTGATAATTTGAAGGGAGTCCCCACCTCAATCTTGGACTTCCATGAACCATGTGCCATCATTCTAAGTGGCTCGAGAATCACTTGTTTCTTTGATGTAGATTGCATTGGTGTGGACTCGCCAACGCCAGTCCCTACCTCATCTCCGGGTGAAACGCGTTTTTCTGGGAGCCTTGTTGACATTCCCGGCGAGGGTTGCCCTCGCTCGTTCCTGCCCAATGTGGTTAGAACAGTGCTCCTTTCCGGGCTTGGTACTCCGACTTGGACTCTTGCACGTAATGGTGAAATACTGCCATCAATCTCATCGATCGTTACTTCAAGAAATTCCCTGTCAATATTAGTCTCAAATACAGGTGAGTCAAATGGGGATTTATCAATTATTGATTGCCTAACAATATCTCGGAAATTTGCAATAGTTCGGAACAATAGTGGCAGTAGGAAGAGGGGGAATGTATAGAATAGCATCCTAGGGTATTCCAGCGGTCCAATAACGACCGACCCAGCAACAAATGAGCTAATTAACCGGTATTCTACAAGTCCGGGTTCTATAGCATGAACGAAAAGTGAAACAATCAATAGAATTACTGTAGGCTTTATCAACTTCCTCGAGATATTGTGTAGGGGGTCAGGATCCACAAACCAACCGTTGCGCGATCTTGACAAGAAATTCGGAGCCGTGTCGCTGATTTCTCCACGTATTTGAGTCATGCTCGAATCATCGTCGCTATATTCCCTCCATTGAACGAACCACCCATCATCCGTTCCAATAGAAAAACTCCTCAAATTGCCATCATTAACATTAACTATCCCCTCTGAGATTGGTACTGCTCTGGGCTCCATATGATCAAGTTCGAACGGCGGATACCTGATTCTCTGTACTGTTTTGCGCATAATTAGCCCCACAAAACTTTCTTTGCAGCCCTTCCGGCCAGCCTCCGAAATTCGGGCACCTCTTTGAGCATCTTTATACCGAGAGGAATAGGATTCTCAATGTCACCAAATTCATTGATTAATTGCGTAACTTCGGGCCTGGTCCAAACCGAGAAAATGGCTTCTAGTTCAGAGTCATCCATCTCAGTAAGGAATGCATCCCTCAAAGCCCTCTTCCGCCTCTGATCCCTCTTAATCTCCTTGAGCGTAGCTGAGATCTTTTTCATCCTTTGATGGCCCAAGTCATTTTCAATAATCGCCTTGCTTAACAATGGTACCAACATGTCAACTTGTTTGAATCCAGGACCAATCCCCCCTCCCGTCGTAGGCTTGCATATGCCTGCAGCGTCACCGAATAGCGCCACCCTCTCTTTCATGGGATATTTGACAATTCCACTTGGAACCGGGCCACAGAAGCGTCCTACTTCGGAGCAATCTGAGAATCTAGTATTCAGGGAATCATCATTGAATAAACGAGACATGAATTCTTCACTTGAAGTCCCGTTCATCAGTTGGACCTTTGTCCATGTCCCCACCCTCGTAGTCTCGCCGGAAGGTATCGCCCAACTGAAAAATCCCGGTGCAATCCAACTACCAGTGTACATATCGAGCATGCCCTCATCTCCAGCGTAACCAGTTACCTCGATTTGAAAACCAATCATAGTTTCAGTCGGGAACCCCATTCTGAATTTCCTCCGAACCCACGAGTGAGCACCATCGGCGCCACAGAGTAGTTTGCATCGAATTGTATCAGAGCCATGAGATCCGTCAATATTTACTTCAACAAAATCATTACCAATGTTTGCCGATATTGGTTTTGTAGATAGCATAATTTCCGTTCCCGAGGAAATTGACTGCATAACAACGGCCTCATCGAATATTTTTCTGCAAACGGAAAATGTTCTAGGCACCTCAGGATGCCCGATTGTAACCATATTTCCAGATGGACTATGAATATTAGCTCCCCAGATAGTTGTTAGGATTGAATTCTCTATACCAATAGTTTCCATAGCAGCTGGATTGACTAGTCCTGCACACTGAAAGGGTCTGCCAATTTCATTGTGTTCTTCTAAAAGTAGTACGCTATGACCGCATTCATTCAGTTTCCTGGAGAGATAACCCCCTACTGGTCCCGCACCAACTACAACGACATCGAATTCTTGGACCATGGCCCTCACCAGACTTGCTACTTTTTGATTCTGCGCTTCGAATTTATTGTTTTCTTTAGATTTCCAATGAGATTACTTGCATCGGACTTGGTTATGGTGCTAATCGATTCTGTTTTTACTGCATCCATTGCTTCTTCGATTGACATTTCTAGAGAGTCGGTCATAGAGATAATTGTAGATACCTGCTTCTCGGTAGCAGGTGAATTTTTGTCCAATTCGATTAGTGAGCCTATTGCTTCACTCGCAGATCCCCCCCTGCCACCTGTTAGGTCATTAATGTCTGATTCCCCCCTTTCACTCAAGAATTTACTCATGTCAATATTTAGTCGATCAACTAGCTTTAGTATGGTTGCAATTTGCTTTTCGCTAGGTGGTATATTTGATTGCACAGAATCGCTAAGACCATCGATTATGGCCCTAACCTCGTCTCCAGTCAATTCTTCAACTGATTTTTCACCCATGAGAGTACTCTTGTCGTACTCGTCCATCCTATTCACAATTCCTTGAAGATACTGGATCTGTCTTACTGTTGGCTTCTGTCGGCGCTTCTCCAATGCAATGTTATGCATATCTCTAAACGCCTCAACAAAACTTGACCATTGATCTGGAGCATTTGCTTCGCCTGCTTCAATCAAGTCTAATTTCTCTTCCATATTAGACGTAAATTCATAAGAAAACAATCCCTTCTCGTAAACCTCAGTTTGATTGTAAAATGGTGCTACTTCGATCCAAAGGGTTCTACCATTTGACGTAGGAATCAATGAAGTTCCCTCCTTTTCAACGTATTTCCGGTCAACTAACTTAGTTACTGTCGAAACGTATGTGGATGGTCTGCCAATGCCGTCCCTTTTCATTTGCTGAATGATTGAGCTTTCGGAGTATCTCCTTGGTGGTTTCGTGAAATCCACAGTCATATTGGCGTCATCATCGATTCTCCAAGACGACCCAATTGAGAAACCAATTTCTGGAGGTTGAATTTGCACTACATTAGATGTCCATGCGAAAACCTGTTCCCATCCTGGATGCGTTCTCCAGGAAGAGGTCCCTGTAACGGGAATATTCAATCCGTCACATGAGAAGTACATTCTCCGTCTTTCTCGTATCGAGTTAGACATCTGGCTTGCTGCAAAACGAGACCAAATGAGTGTATAGAGAGTCTTTTGATCTGAATCATCGCCCGCATTTTCGATTGATGGATTAGTTGGCCTAATTGCTTCGTGAGCATCCTGCACAGTCCCCTTCTTCTTACCTGATTCTCCCACTCCATCACCGATAAAATCAATGCCAAATTTTGACTTAATGTGTTTTCTAATCTCATCTCGAGCAGAGATATTTGTCCTCGTAGAGTCCGTTCTAATGTACGTAATGTAACCTGATTGATACAGTCCCGAGGCAACCTTACTGGTTTTTGCGATTGACCATCCTAGTGTAGAACTGGCAGTTTGAAGCATCGTGTCAGTGGTGAAGGGAGCTTTAGGACGCCGACTAACGGTTCCATCCTTGACAGATTCCAATCTCAATGAACGTTCTGAGTTAAATACTTCCAATGCAGCATTAGCATCATCACTATTGGAAGTTCGATCAGGGAAGTGCTTCCCATCGTCATCGAACCATGCATTGGGGTCATCGGGTTCGTGGAATCTTGCTTTGAGTTCGATGCCATTGGATATTGCGCTTACAGAGTTGTACTCCTTGGGCACATGCGCATCCCTCTCTATTTCTCTCTCCACAATGTATCCAAGAGTGGGAGTCTGAACTCTGCCCATTGATCTTAGTTTCCATGACCGACAGAATTTCGAGCATCTAAACCCAACAAGCCTATCCATCAACCTCCTCACTATTGCAGCATCGACTAAATCCATATCCAACTCTTGAGGATTGTCAATAGCCGAAATGACTGCATCCTTTGTTATTTCATTAAATGATACCCTATGCACCGATTCGAAATCAGACAAAATCTCACTTAGACGCCATGCAATAAATTCGCCTTCACGATCTGGATCGGTAGCAATGAATACTTCATCTACTCCCGAATTTCTTGCCTTCGTAGAAATTTTCGACATGACTCTCTCTGCCCTATCTGTCCATGACCATGGAGGGTCGGGCAATTCACCTGGTTTTGAGGCCCACATTGCTTTCGAACTGTCCTTGTTATTCCTGTTCGAAGGAAGATCTTGCACATGTCCATTGCAAGCATCAACAATCCAACCCTTGCCGAGATACTTTTTGATGGTGCGAGCTTTAGCCCCGGACTCCAGTATTACGAGTTTCAATGCAAGACCTCAGGATTTGAATTGCCGCACCATACCCTGTATAAACATGTGTGATGAGGTTGGCGTTCGAGGCGCGCGCTCGCGCGCTCGCGCGCGTATCCGAGAGTGAATTGGGATTAGGAAACCGAATATATGCAATGTTTCATGCACAACTATTGAAGAATAGATTCGATTGCGAATATTGATGGGAGTGGCATGGAGGCTTTTTGGAAGTCCTGCACTACGATTAATTGACTCAGAAAGGGCTCATTCAATCTCTATGAAGGCACTGAAGACTTTCGGTGAGACGCGATCGGGTCTATCCTTGATAAATGCGATATACAAGTCGCCAGAGGTACCTATTGAGGTTTTCGGCAAGTTATTCCATCATCCTCTTGGATTAGCTGCAGGATTTGACAAGGGTGCCGAGGCACTTTTGTCTTGGTCGGCAATGGGATTCTCATGGTGCGAATATGGCGGCGTCACTAGATACCCACAAGAAGGAAATCCCAAACCTAGAATGTTTAGGGCCAACAAACATCATGCATTGGTTAACAGAATGGGCTTCAACAATCCCGGAGCTTCAGAGATCCGCAAAAGGCTCAATGCAAGGAAATCTGCTGATCGTTGGCCAAAATCTCCAGTTGCTGCCAATATCGGCCGCTCAAAGAAGGTCCCTAATGATCATGCAGCCGATGATTATGCAGCGACATTAGAATTACTATGGGACCATGCAGACATGTTTGTTCTGAACATTTCATCACCCAATACTCCCGGGCTCCGTGATCTCCAGAGCCATGAATACCTTGGGTCAATTCTAAAGTCCTGCAATTCCATTAGGTCCAGCAAGAACGAAGCAAAACCGCTCTTGTTGAAACTGTCTCCTGATTCTAGTGATGATGCAATTAGAAGTACTGTTTCATTTTCTCAGCAGATGGGGATTGACGGCATAGTCGCCACTAATACTACTATCAAAAGACCAATTCCGCTATCAACTCAGTCTCGTAAGGCATTCTCTAGTGATGGAGGACTATCTGGTCGACCACTGAATTCCCGGGCATTGGAAGTGATCAATCTGGTGTACGATGAAACCAACGGCAAGCTGCCTATCGTAGGCGTAGGGGGGATTGACTCTAAGGACTCTGCCTGGGAGGCAATTATCTCCGGCGCTTCACTAATTCAGCTATATTCTGCGCTTGTGTTCAATGGGCCAACAGTCGTGTCATCCATTGTCAAGGGTCTGAAAAAGAGAGTTCGGGAGTCGGGTTTTTCATCTATCAGTGAAGCCGTAGGATACAAACACATTTAGCAAAGGGCTGTGAGATTTGCTCGTGGCACTAACTAGGTTATCACGACTTGCGGTAGTATTCGGCTCATCGATGGCAGTATTGGGGCTAATGATGGCTAGTGTTGACCCGGAGATTCAATATTCGGTGGATGAAATTATGGAGGATCCTGAAGGATTTATGGATAGCGCAGTTTTTGTCAGAGGCGTAGTGTCTCACGATTCAATGAACAATGCCGATAAGATTTTCATCCTTGAGGGAATTTCAAATGAGATATTTGTTGACTTCTCTAACACTCCAATTCCGGATGGATTTGATGAAGGTCGTACCATTGCAGTTCGGGGTAATCTAGAATTCCATAACGGAAATTGGGTCCTTGATTCAATAGAGATTCAGACAGGATGCCCATCTAAATACGAGTCATGACTACTGGTCATGTTCATAGGTGACCTCTATCCGCTTAATACGGGCTAGGGGGGGAGTTGACGTGCTCTATTTTTCACAAATCGTCGATAATGGTGACCCGAAGTCCGAGGGCGGCGCAAACGAACCTCTGGAATTACTCCAGTTGACTGCGATGTCTCGCCCCCAAGAGATCCAGGTTGGCGGGAGGCAAATCCGGAGGGATTTGCCAAACGTCTTACGCCCGGGAACCAGGTCAGGCGCGGAAGCGAGCAGCCCGACCGGGGATGCTGGATGCCTTGGGACTTCGGGACGGAGAAGACTGGGGTGCCAGTTCCATTGATGACGAGCGTCCACCGAGGACATGCCCACCAATAGATATTATCTAGGGCGTTAGAGCAATACACTGACAGTTTCTTCGCTTACGCCTAAGAAGAGTTCTTCCCAGCCTCCATGTTCATCTCAGGCAATCGAGACAAACAATTGAGTAAATCACAAAATCTCCCTTAAATCTTGGAAATCCCGCCCATTGCACAGACTATTTGGAAGTGTTCTTCTGAAACTGACTGTACTGAGAGACGCTGCCCCTTCCTCAATAGTGGCATTCCATCCAATGCCCCATTAGCACGCAAATCCGGCAGCCTTATTGTTTCAAGTTCAGAAACGGGTTCAATATCCACCATCATCCATCTAGGATTATCGGGTGACGCCCTTGGGTCGAAATATTTTGAATATATATCCTGGGCAGTGAAGTCTGGGTATGCCTCCCTGCAAACCCGTGCTATTCCCGCTACATGTGGCGGTTTGCAATTTGAATGATAGAATAGAACCTTGTCTCCTAGTGCCATCTCATCCCTCATAATGTTTCGAGCTTGGTAGTTCCGAACACCATCCCAATGTGTGGAGCCATCTTTGACAAGCTGCGCCCAGGAGTAGACATGGGGTTCGCTCTTCATAAGCCAGTAGTTGACCATACCATTGTTATGGCATGGCAGCCAATCAATATTTCTTACCATGCATCCCTAGTTTGATCGAAAACAATCGCGTCACTAGAGATTTCAGTATCGCTATTAAAGACAGCAGTGTCTAAACCGGCGGTTTTTACCATTGCAGACATACCCCCTGTGAGGCCAATGTTAGAAGTCACCATGAAGGAGTATATGGCTGGCAACAATAGTAATGCTGACAATGCGGCTACAATAAGCAGAATGATAACCACAGTTACAAACGGGGCTATTGCATCTATAGAAATTCCATATGCACAGGTTAATCCCGCCGCTGTAACAGTAGTCGCTTCGAATAGGCTCATACCCGTACTGGCACACGCCATACGTATCGCGTCCAATGAACCGCCCAATTCCTTCACTCTGTTTGCTATGTGAATAGAAAAGTCGATTCCAACGCCAACTAGGATTGAGCCAATCATCACAGTTACGAGGGAAAGAGTGACACCCCCTGAGTCCATTACTAGCCATTGCATTGCAACTGTGAATCCAACTGGAATTGTGGTTAGGAGGGCATATCGGATGTCTCTGAAAACCAGTGCCAGTGTCACGACAGTGAAACCTAGGGCAAAGGCAAGCGATGACCATTGGGAATCAACAATTAATTTATTCACCTCGATAGTGATGGAAGCAACGCCTATGAGTGTGTCACCCAGTACCGAGATTGGGTTCTCTGAGTCACCAGCAGCCTTAGCCCATTGGTTGATTTGTTTTGTTGTCACTGCAGTGGACTGGACATCCATGAATGGCATATCGATGTAGATCAGCGTCCTCTGATAGTCGGACGAAACGAATAGCTCCCGCATTTCCTCGGTCATACTGTTATAGAAAACGTATAACAAGAAATTCTGCACTTGTCTACCACCATCGTCCTCTTGGGCGTCTAAAGTGTCTAGAACAGTCCAGAAAGACACGTTTCCGGCCTGTTCACGATCGAATATTAGCTCTGCTACCTCCTTTATCGGTTCAGGGAGGGGAGTATCGTCAATGATGTCGTTAATTGGTGAACCTGAAACGTTTACACCGACAGCAATGGCCTTCATCAGAAATACAATCGAAACGGCTGTGGCGTTATCTACGTCATTACATTTGGACTCAAGATTCTCAATGCCCTCGAGATTTGCATAGGGATGTTCAGCAGTTATCGAACCTATGCCCAAATCAGGTTCTGCCTCGATATCAGCCACAACAAGTAAGAATCCTGGTTGCCCGGCTTCGAACTCGTCAGAGTAGACTGCCATTTTCTTTACTGCTTCGACCTCATTAGGAGCCATTTTCAGAAGATCGATGTTCTCCTCGACGTTTTGGCGGTTATATCCAGCCGAGACAATCATCAGTGTTAGGAATAATGCGAGTGTGATTTTTGACCACTTCACTGGGGTGTTTACAGCAGCTACGAAGACCTTCGGTGGGGGGTGAGAGGGCTTCTTCAGATCAAGGAGAATTGTTAGGTTTGGCACCATTAACATGGTCATGATGTAGACGACTACGATGCCTCCGGCCAATGCCCATCCTACGGTCTGGATAGGCTTCATGGGTGCAAAGGTGAGAGAAATAAATCCAATGATTGTAGTCATTGCAGACAGGAATACTGCACGACCTGTGGAGTTGAGCGCCGATGCCATCTTCTGATGAGGGGTGCCCTTTGATTCGGCATATCGGTTTGTAATATGAAGACCGTAAGAAACCCCTAACGAGAGTACTATTGGGCCGACAAGAATCACAGTCATTGTAACTTCATAGTCAGTCCAACCGATTAGCCCTAGAGTCACCCAAACAGCGCATAGTGTAGGCAAGCCAGCTATGATTACGACCTTGATTCCTTGTACGAATCGAATCCGTCCTGTTTGAAGTAGGTCGCAATGGAAAATGAAAAGCATTACTGCAACGTAAATGCATCCCTTTGGAAAAACATCCCAGAACAGGTTGAATGACTCTTCGGTTACGGCATTAGTAAGAGGTGCTGGACCGGTTAGCGTCATCTTGAGGCACAAGGAGTTCGCCTCGTCAGGACATTTTCCCTGAGAATCCGGGGTCCCCCAGTTGTTGTTCAGGGAGATTTCATTGATCTTGCCCTGAGTTTGGGAGACAATGTCTCCGACGGACAAGTCTCCCGTATCATCAGCAATCCCCATAATAATCACTGCACGATTCCATCCGTGTGGGCTTTGACTCTCCGTGGCCGTGCCTACATCTCTGACTAGTTTATCTAAGGCGTTCTGCGGCATCTCTTGGAGAATCTGATCGACCCTCTGTTGCTCATCGGGAATTGCATAGTTTCCAATAAGATCACTCTGAGCATCTATAGTCTCATTTATCTCATCTGAGAGCTGCTGGTTACCAGTAGCTTCTGCTAGGCCGGAAAAGAAGGCCTTTACTACACGGCCTCCGCTTGAATTGACTTCCTTAATGACGGTAGAAATCGAAAGTACGTAGATGACGTTGTCATCGGACCCTTTATCGTTTGTTTGATTGTTTATCACCCTCTCGACACTATCGATTTGGTCAAGTATGTTTACCTGAGTGACATTGTAGTTGTACGATTCTACGTAAATAACCATAACGTTGGTAGTCCAGTTTAGCTCTACTTGAGCTATTAGATTCTTCACGCTATTCGGGTCATCGTCTGTTGGCAAGTATACCTCTAGATCCCCATTAACATTTAGAGCAGGTTCGTCATTACAGAATGATGGATTGAAATCGTCTCTACAGTCAATTACTCCAGAATGAGGCAGTAGTAATAGAGTGAAAACCAATGAAATTATCACTGCCCAAATTGGGAACATTGTAAGAATACTGTTGCTATTAGACTCCCTGAATCTCCTCCTAATACGATTTGGGATTTTCGATATTCTACCTCTAATCTGATATGAGTCAATGTTAGAAATCCCCTTTCTATAAAGGTCAGAAATTGAGTTGGTTGAGTCGCTCAATGAGTCTCGGATACCCTTCTTCGCCATGTCACTCCCGCTGCGACGTGAAACGGCATACCTTCAACCCCTCGGCATACATGAATCGTGATGTGTATATTTTCTATGAAATGACAACGGTCAATAAGGCGTGACTTTGCCAATAATACGGTGGCAATGTGGGCGAGCCAAGAATAACAGATAAGAGATGGAGCGTTGATTTGGAGAAGCGTATACAAGAGTCACACTTCTCAGATGAGTCTTACAGTGAAAGATATGGCTTTGATCCCACTAGTGAAAGGGAGATTTTTGTAATTGATACCCCTCCACCATACCCTAGTGGAACATGGCATATAGGCGCAGTAGCCCAGTACAGCATGATTGATGTTATAGCTAGAAGTCAACGTTTACTTGGCAAGGAAGTCCGATTCCCATGGGGAGTCGATCGAAATGGAATTAACATCGAGTTCACAGTCGAGAAGAAGACTGGTAAGAAGATGAGGACATACGATAGAGGAGAGTTTCTGGAAATCTGCGCTCAAACGATTGAAGAGTATACGCAAGCAATGCGCAAGACAGCGAAAAGAGTAGGTTTGTCGTGCGACTACGATAATGAGTATCTTACTGATTCCCCCGATTACCGTGCCGTGTCACAGACAATATTTGTTGAACTTTTCAAGAAAGGGGACATTGTGGAGGATCTCAGGCCCAATATATACGACCCCGTGGAAGGCACAACAATAGCCGATGCAGAGGTTCAGAGAATTCAACGCAAAACAAAGCTCTGTAATGTGATTTGGACGACTGAAGATGGTGATGATATCACCATTTCTACCACTAGGCCAGAAATGATTTGCGCATGCGGCGTCATCATGGTTCACCCCGAAGATCCCAGATATTCGCATATAATTGGAAAGAGGGTAAAGCTACCTTTGCCTGTCACAGAAAGGGGGGGGGGTGTCGAAATCATAGCACATCCATCTGTAAGGATGGATTTCGGAAGTGGTATTCTGATGGTTTGTTCGTATGGAGATCAGAATGATGTAGCAATATTCAGGGAACTAGGACTAAGTCCATTCGTAGCAATTAACTTACAAGGTGAAATGACTCAAATAGCAGGTCCACTAAGTGGAATGAAGGTCGCTGATGCCAGGATCGAAGCCATTAGAATTCTTGGAAACTCGAACCGCCTAGAGTCAATCCAGGAAAGAGTCCAGGAAATACCCGTGAGTGAGAGGGGTGGGAATCCAATAGAAATAATTCTTCTGAAGGAATGGTACGTCAGGCAAACACATGTGCTAGACAGACTAGTTGATCTTTCCAATAATAGTCGATATATTCCCGAGAGGAATAGGCAGTACCTTCAAGACTGGGTTGACGGCATCTCCATAGACTGGCCAATCAGTAGAAGGAGGTGGTACCATACTGAGATTCCAATATGGTACTCCGAAGATGAAAAATATGTTATCGTTCCACCTAGGGGTGTTTACGTACAACCATGGAGGGACCCCCCTCCTCCCGGATCACAGGTTATTGACAGAGAGACTAAGGAGTCAATTGGCAAGTATTCTGCTTTGCAGAGTAGTCTTGGAGAAATCTTCGGCGAAGAGAAGGTTTTCGACACATGGATGGATTCGTCAAATTCCAACCTGTTTGTATCAGGTTATCTTAATCAACCCGATCTGTTCGAACGATCTTTTCCCACATCTATTCGCCCACAAGGCAAGGATATTGTCAGAACTTGGCTTTACTACACGCTCCTGAAGAGTGCCTTGCTACTAGATAAGCCAGCCTTCCAAAATATCTGGATCGACGGACTTGGGATGGATCCATGGGGCAGGAAAATGTCGAAGTCGCTTGGCAATGGAATAGATGCGGATAGCGTTATTGAATGTGGAGCAGGCGGACGAACAGGGTCTTGGAAGATCAGGGGATCCGATGGAAAGCAAGTTATCTTGAAGGCGAATAAGATTGGTAGTGAATGCTTCCGGCTCTGGAAGGCTTGTGATGCTCAGGTTGGTGATGACTTCCACATTAATCCAGAGGAGATTGAGACCAAGTATTACGGCGTACTAACAAAGATTTTCAATATTGCCAGGTTTGCCAGCCAGTTCGATCCACCGAGTGATCTTGAATCTCCCCCAGAACTAGATATTGAAGACATTTGGATACTTGCTGAATTCGAGTCTGCCCTTTCAGATGTACATTCCGCATGGAAGGAAATTGACATATACACCGCAGCACAGTCAATCAAATCTTTTGGAACTGGAATTTTTCCAAGCCACTGGATGGAGATGTCCAAATCGAGAATCTACGATGGGAATATATCAGCCACATGGACTCTACACAGGATTGTCCGAGATCTTATGAGTGCATTCACGCCGATATGTCCATTCTTCACTCATTACCTCAGCACGACCCTATATGGCCATAGTTCCACAGATGTCAGAGGATTCCCACAATTGCCTCCCAGATGTGGAAAGGACAAATTCAATGATTTACGTTCCTTAACTGCGACTCTTGAATCATTCAACTCAGAAGTATGGAAGGCGAAGAAGGAACTCGGTGTTTCTTTGAAATATCCGATTTCGGGGATTGGTGTTCCCGAAAGTCTATCTGCATTCACCGATACTCTAATTCAAATGCATAATTTGGAGTGATGATCGTCCGCGAAACTATGAATTTTCATGAAGCAGTTAGTTGATTGAAGTGCTAGTTTTTCCGGTATTAAAGAACTCAATTAGCAATGATGCCATCTCGGTACCAATTCTCGCTTGTGCTTCCAACGTTGACGCGGCAATGTGGGGGCTACCATGAAAAGAGTCGAGATCGAGCAGGGGGCTATCACCCAGTGGCTCCTTGTCAAAAACATCCAACGCAAGAGTTTGCAATTGACCATTCTCCAGAGCCTTCCCTGCAGCTTCTTCATCGACAATTCCTCCTCTTGCGCAGCTTACAATATGGTTTCCACATTCAATTCCATCTGCACCTATCCCAGGCATCAATGATATTCTCTCAAAGTTAACTAAATTTCGAGTTTCTTCAGTGAGATTGCAGTGGACTGAAACATGAGTGCAATGACGGAAAACATCATCCACATTTTTGTGCATCACAGTCCCACGAATATTGCCATCTACATATGGGTCATATGCATGAGTTTCCATTCCAAATGATCTAGCGGCCTCCGCGACTCCCCGTGCGATTCTTCCAAATCCAACTAGGCCTAGTCTTTTACCACCAATCTCAGAGCCTCTGAGCATATTTTTTGCCCATTCACCAGCACGAAGAGTCCTGTCGGCAGTAGTGATATTCCTAGTCGAGGCAATAAGGTGTCCGATCGTCAATTCGACGACGCTCCTAGTAGATGCGCCAGGTGTGTTGCATACAACAATGCCATTTTTCGTAGCTTCATGAATGTCAATGTTGTCTACCCCGACACCGGCCCTGCCAATGAAGCGAAGTCCTCCTTCAGAAGTCACAGATGCCGAAATCTGGTTGGCTGGTAGCTTTGTAGCACTTCTAATTACTACAGCGTCAAATTTGGACAACGAACCTTCAGAAATTTCTTCTGGTTCATGATGCCCAATAATCACTTCAAAGCCCTCATTCTCCAGCATCTCAATTGCTTTGGGGGAAATTCCATCGGTTACGGCTATGCGAATCATGGAACAACCTGGGGAATGTCGTGCATCAACATTTTGAGAGGCTGGTCCGGTGGATTGATATCTACCACCCCTAATTCGAATATAGATACAATGGGATTTGAATTGCCAGAACTTGAATACGCATATGATGCACTAGAGCCTCACATTGATGCTGAGACAATGGAGTTACACCATTCCAAGCATCACGCTGGATATACAGCCAAACTAAATGCCGCTATTGAAGGAACCAATCTGGAGGAATTGGGCATTGAGCAACTGATTATGGATCATTCCGATAATGCCGCAATAAGGAATAATGGCGGTGGATACTGGAATCATCGATTGTTCTGGGAAACCATGTCCCCTAGTGGCGGCAACGAACCAAGTGGCGACCTAGCAAATGCAATTACAGACGCATTTGGATCATTAGATTCAATGAAGGAACAAATAGCTAACTCTGCTATGACGCGATTCGGAAGTGGTTGGGCATGGCTTTGTGTGGCAAATGGGACATTGTGTATTTGCTCTACACCGAACCAGGATAACCCTCTGATGAATGGCGAAGGAGTGCCTATTCTTGGGATAGATGTGTGGGAGCATGCTTACTACAAGAATTACGGACCGGGAAGAGCGAACTATATTCAAGCATGGTGGAATGTTGTCAATTGGGATGCTGTCGCAAAGAATTTTGCATTGGCTATATAGCCAATAATTTTCGCATAATTACAATTTCATTATAGTTGCGAAACGGCACGCGAAGGCGTGGTCGATGAATACGAGGCAATGGTAACCTCCGTCCTAATCCTCTTTTCTCCAGTATTTTTCGCTCTTCCGGTCTCATTCGCATGGAGGTGGTGGGTTGGAATAGAGCCTGAGCACGAGCATTACAGGGAGAAAGTGCGCAGAGTATTGGATGCTGGTATTCCACTTGTTAGATACAGAGGTGAGCTAGATGCAGAGGCTCGAAAGGTTCACTTAACTTCAGATAGACAAGCTAGAATCGAGTCTGATTTGCTGCATAGGTTAAGGATTCAGCACTTCCTGCTCTTCCCGAGTCTGATACTATGGCCATTGGTGGGAATTTTCGCGGCTATCATTAGTATACCGATGTTGTCATTCCTGAGACTAGTCGAATGGGTTCTCATTGACAAGAAGGTGCTTTCTGGGGTTGCAATAGTGATCCAGAAGTACACTCGCTGGGAAATAATTGGAATCCCTAGGCTAGATGACGGTTCCAAAGACTTTGGGAAGGCACTGGCGTCAATACATAGGATGCCTACGACAGTTTTCCTAGGCTTGTTTGCGTATCTGATAGTCTCATACTCTCCAATGAGTTCGTTCCATGTTATTCTTCTGAGTGCTTTGGTTTACATCATACTGGTTTCAGCAATTTCTGTCATCAGAGCAGCAACTGAGAGTACTCTAACATTCGCGGACCCCACCAATAGGAGGATTATTCCGATGGAATCCTATGTTGATGAAAAGCTCGGTCCCTGGGTAGGTGTAGGTTTGTTATTCCTGCTTTCTAGACAATTGATGTACGGGTCGAAGATTCGTACTGGTGAGCTACTGATCGATCCTGTCCCATTTTCTATTAGTGTATTACTAGTATTGTATACGGCAACAATTATTGGAATTACGGTGGAGATTGTTTTCTTCCGGAATAGGGGCAATGGGGTGCGGATGACCTTCCAGAAACAGATGGTTGAGGTATTCAATCCCGATGTTTATCTCTTCAATAGAAATATGGGTTCTCTTAGAATAATCCCCCTGATGCCACTTTCAGTTTGGCTAGAATCAGATGAGGGTTATGATGCTTTATCAAGGATCGATGATAGGTCCGATTAAGAATTCGACCCCAGATATCCGTATATGTTCTGGAGGGGAGTCGAATAGACGCAACAATGCAAGTGCATGAGTTACCCCTTCAAAGACTACTGAGGAGGTAACAGAAATAGTTCCAAAATTTCGGGTCGGGTGTTTGCCTATCACGAGGGGGGAGTTTCCAGTGAGTTTACAACAGATCTTAACGGGCCGACCCCGGCTCTCTATCCTTGCATGCACCTCTTGGCCTGGATAGCATCCCTTATCGTTACTGACAAGTGAGCCCATCCCAAGTTCTTCTGGTAGGTTCCCTAGAGCATCACTAATCGAGGGTATGCCGAGAGCGATTCGGCAAGTTTCCCATCTTTCTGGACTCATCTCAACATAGTCAATTTTTTTTAGAAGAGAAATGATGGGTTTTAGATTGACGGATTTAACAAGAATCTCAATATTCTCATAATATGGTGATGCGTGGATAGCGAATAGATGGTCACCTGACTCTATCAACTGATTCACCTCTGTCATTTGTTGTTTGATTCCGAAATCTGAAAGTATCTCATGGGAATCTCTTGGATAAATGGATATCCGAAATATTGCATCGTCCGCGATCATTATCTCACAATCTTCCTCCCATGAAGTTCCATCTACAAGTGTTCTACGTGTGATCTCATGCTGTGTAGCGGAGGAGATTAGGAGAACATTGTCTGAAATGGAATATATCGTCCCATAGTCACAAATTCTTCCGTTATAGTCGCAAAAAAGGGCATCTCTGCTTGACAAGTTTGGCATGTCGATAATTTTTGTCGACACCACCCTGTCCAGAACATTTAGTGAATCGGCCCCCCGCAATAGGGTTACTGCTTCCGTTCGAATGAAATATTCCGAACTAGGATTTGGTAGTGACAATAAACTACCTCAGCCGAAAGACTGCCCACAGCCACAGGATCGGGCTGCATTGGGATTCTCTATTTGGAAGCCGCCACCCATTAGAGTTTCCTTGAAATCAATAATTATTCCACTCAACATCGAACTATCCTTATTGTGGACTAGGACATCCATGCCGCCAATATCGATTCTTTGAAATCCATCGTTGCCGGGGTCCTCGATGATTTTCATGTCGTAGAGATGACCGGAGCAACCTCCTGATTGTGCACTAATCATCAACACGTGTGATTCTTCGTCTCCTGACATGCTTTGTTTAAGTGCTATTTTTGCTGCGTCGGTAAAGTTGAGTTCTACTTCAACTACCACGGTTTCTGATACCACAGGAAGGGATAATCCATCTCCTCCTAGTATTCCCATGAATTGCTGTTGAAATGGTTCTATTTCAACGGTTCCTATGATCACTAGTCAGACATATCAATCATGAACGTGTCCAAAGCCCATGGAGGGGGTCGAGACTCGAGAAATTGCCAAGCTAACCTCTGGTGGCATAGCCAGGGGCTCTGACACTGTTGCGTGTGAAGGGGCTCTGTCAATAATTATCGGAAATGAGCTGCACGGCAAGCATGAGCTCGGAATCACAATGAGGACTGTTGGGGATGATGGATTTCTAGCACTAGGCTTCATATACTCAGAAGGAATTATTTCTTCCATAGATGATGTGTCCGACTTAGTAACTAGCGGTGACACCGTATCAATAGAATTATCCGGGAATGTCAATTTTGACCCCCCGAAGCACTGTAGGGCCAGTACGATAACATCTTCATGTGGGATATGCGGAAGAGTAAGTTTGGACGAAAATTTAGCGATTTCAAACGAATTGGATGAAAGTATGAGTATTAATCTAGATGCCATAGCCCTCTGTCTAGAGGCGGTTACTAGTAAGCAGATTATTTTCTCACAAACAGGTGGTTCGCATGCGTGTGCTAGTTTCACCAGCAATGGTTCAATATTAAGAATCTTTGAAGACGTAGGAAGGCACAATGCGTTTGATAAATTGGTGGGATCCTATATTGACGACGGGGGCGTACCCCAATCTGGTTTGGGAGTTTTCGTGTCCGGCAGGGCTTCATATGAACTCGTTCAGAAATCTATTCGTGCAGGGTTTCCGATAATGATTGCAATTGGTGCCCCTAGTAGCCTTGCCGTTGATCTAGCTAGAGAACATGGGATGACATTGGGCTGCTTTGCAAAGGATGAGTCAATTACACTGTATAGTGGAGTTAGAAGGATCATTCAATAGTTCTTGATGGGTTTGTGGGGTTGCTGTACTTACGCTCCTTCATGTCATTATGATACTTTACTCCCAGATTAGTCCCATTACTAGAAACCCATTCGGAAAACTGGATTGTTCCAAGTGGTTTTTCATCAGTAGCCATAAGTCCCTGCATCAAACCCTTGATCTCTGCCTTGGTGATGACTATGTCTTGGAGGAACACGCCGACAAACCTCCCCACAAGCCAACCTATGATTGGTGGTATCGGCAGGATAACCCTCCGAACTCCCGCGGATTTAGCTAGTAATCTTACGTAGTCTCTATACAAGAATATCTCAGGTCCCGCAACGTCAAGAATGACATCATCCATAGATTCACCCTGATTGACTGCTATTCTTGCAACATCAGCAATATGGATTGGCTGGATTAGGTAATCCCCCAAGCCGAAAACACCGAACACTGGAAACTTCCGAATCAGCCATGCCATGTTGTTAATCAGAACATCTCTTTCACCGCCAAAGAATACGGTTGGCCTCAGAATAGCATATGACAGAGATGACTCGGTGAGTATTTTCTCAACAGCCAACTTGCCTCTGAAATATGACCAATCTGGTGCTTTATGAGGATGGGCCACAGAAAAATGCACCACTCTTCTGACACCGGCTTCCGCCGCAGCGAGAAGTAATTTTCCAATATTTTCAACTGCTAAATCGTGGGCATAGCCACCATTCCGATCCTTGTAGCGTACCCAATATGTATTGTAGAGAACATCAGCACCCTTCAAAGATGATACAAGAGATTCGTGATCAGTGAAATCAATAGGAAATACTTCAACTTGTCCATCGAACGGGTCGTCCCTTCCGATAGCATTGGTAAGCGTTCTAACTTTCTTTCCCCTAGAAATCAATTCCTTGGCAATCCATCTACCAGAATAACCAAACGCCCCAGTGACTACGTGAAGCTCTTCGGGCACAACCCATGAGGCGAGGTGGCAAACATTATCTTACCCTCAGTACCTTGAAATGTGTGAGTAATATAACGGGTCCGTGAGAGTTACTCCGGATGCAACAACCCCTCTTGAGGGTGGCCCCCCGAAGAAAGGCCGGCCGAGTTCTTCTGCGGCGGGGTTGCCCGCAATAATTTCTACAGCTATTCATGGAGTCACCAAAATGGGTGTTGTAGCAAGTCTAACCAATTTTTCGAGGGTGAATAAGTTCCACGGTTTTGATTGCCCCGGTTGTGCATGGCCAGATCCGGATTCTAAGAGGACCTTTGCAGAGTTTTGTGAGAACGGTGCAAAGACCATTGCAGATGAGGCTACTAAGAGAAAAGCAGACCCTTCTTTCTGGTCTAAGTGGAGTGTGTCAGAACTATCAAAGAAGCCAGATCATTGGCTCAACAAACAAGGAAGACTGACACATCCACTTATTCTGAGAGAAGAATCCGAATACTATGAAGAATTAACATGGGATGAAGCGTTCAATAGAATCGCTCTGGAGTTTGCAAATCTAAATTCTCCCGATGAGGCAATTTTCTATACATCTGGGAGGACTAGCAATGAAGCTGCATACCTATGGCAATTACTTGCAAGAAGTTATGGGACAAACAATTTGCCAGATTGTTCAAATATGTGCCACGAATCATCTGGTGTTGCGTTATCGGATAGTATTGGCATTGGCAAGGGAACCGTCAAGCTTGAAGATTTTGAAAAGGCTGAACTAATTATTGTCGTTGGACAGAATCCAGGAAGTAATCATCCTCGAATGCTTACAGCTCTTAGAGATGCTAAGCGTTCGGGGGCATCGGTCATTAGCATCAATCCGCTAATGGAAACCGGGATGATTAGATTCAAACATCCCCAAAATCCACTAGAAGTCTTAGGACGTGGAACTTCGATAACTGATGAGCACATGAGAATCAGAGTTAATGGCGATCAGGCACTATTCAGGGGTTTTGCTAAAACGATAATTTCCAATAATGATGTAGACGAGGTATTCGTCGAAACCCACACTGACGGTTATGATGGATACAGCACTGAAGTATTGGGCAGTTCAATGACGGAGATATCGGAAATATGTGGAATTGAGGAATCGGAGATTGAAAGAGTTGGATGTTTGATTGGCAAGTCAAAATCAACTATCTGTTGCTGGGCAATGGGAGTAACCCAGCACAAAAACTCAGTTGCAACAATACAAGAGATTACGAATGTACTACTACTTGGGGGTCACATTGGCAGGGAAGGAGCCGGAGTTTGTCCTGTAAGGGGCCACTCAAACGTCCAAGGAGACAGGACCGTGGGGATTAACCATGATCCATCGAAGAGATTCCTAGCATCTCTAAATCGGGAGTTTGGAATTGATCCCGTGGGTAAGAGAGGTTACGATGCCATTGAATCTGTGAGGAAAATGAGAGAAGGCGAGGCACGGGTATTTGTTTCGATGGGGGGGAATTTCCTATCGGCTATGTCTGACACAAATTCTACGGCCGGGGCTCTACGGAATTGTAACTTGACAGTGCAAATTTCTACAAAACCAAATAGATCACACCTTATTACTGGAAAGACGGGGATCATCCTGCCATGCCTAGGAAGAACAGAGAGAGATGAGACCGGGGGCCAATCACAAATTATCACAGTTGAGAACTCGATGGGTGTTGTTCATAGTTCGATAGGAAGTAGAAAACCGGCCAGTCCACACCTATTATCAGAATGCAGTATCGTTGCAGGAATGGCTATGGCTATAGAAGGAAAAAATGGCTCTACAGGAATACCCTGGGAAAATCTAACACAAGATTACGACAACATTCGAGACAGCATCGAGAGGACGATTCCGGGATTCGATTCATACAATTTACGGTGTAGAATTGATGGAGGATTTTACTTGCCAAACCCTCCTCGAGACGAACGAAAATTCAATACCGAAACTGGTATGGCCAATTTCATTTCGCATAAATTACAACCGATCATCGTAGATGAGGACAGGTTTCTAATGATGACAATAAGATCACATGACCAGTATAATACGACAATATACAGTACCAATGACCGATACAGGGGGATATCAGGCGGAAGAAGAGCTGTACTAATGAGCCGGGATGATATCTCCTCTCGTGGTTGGCATGAGTTTCAGAGGGTTGCAATTACATCACATTTCCAAGAGTCAGAAATATGTTCCCCTGGTTGGTATATCGTAGAATATGACATTCCTGTTGGAAATGTTGCTACCTATTTCCCAGAGTCCAATGTTATCATACCCCTTGATAGCGTGGCAGATTGTAGCAATACGCCCACGAGTAAGTCCGTTGTCGTATCAATTTCTCCAATGAACTAGTAGAGAGTACGTGACTGGCGCTTGGCTTGTTCACGAGAAAGGAGACGGCACCGACTAATCTGTTTCTCGCATAGTTCTGAGTCCCGCTTATCCAATCCCCTGTCCATGGCCTGAGTGAAACACTTGATAGCATCATCAAACATTTCTACAGCCGCATACGATGATCCCATGTTGAAAAGAGTCCTCCCGGATACACTGTTAGGATTCATTCCAATCGCTGTGTGATATGCAACAACGCTCTCAGGATACCTGCCCGAGTTATACAAAGCGTTCCCCCGACCGTTTTGGGCCTTCACCTTCAATTCAGTCTCGGTGGGTGGACAACCCCCTATTGCCTTCTCAAAACTGGAGATTGCCTCGTCATTTTTTCCATCACCAAGTAGGTTGATGCCCATATTGTACCATCCGACGGCCTGTTCAATATCCCCTCTTTCGGGCTCTTCTGGTGCCTTTGATCTCACCTCCTCAACTGCAAGCATTAGCGCTTCAGTTGCATCTTCATAGTCATTGTCAGCATTGATTGTTTGTTGTTGAAGATCAGATTCAATTGAGAACGCCCGCTTCAGACACTGATTGGCTCGATCATCATATCCGGCGGCTCGTAAGGCTTCGCCAAGTCCCCTCCATATCTCAGATGAATTTGGGGATTCCTCGAGTAGTGCTTTCCAGATTATTACAGCACTTGAGTGATCACCTGTAGATGTTAGTGAACGGGCCTCATCGAATCTGTCATTCTTTTCATCGAGTGACGAATCCGCGTGCAATGGCTGAGTTTCTTCTTCAATATGCCTGGCTTCGACGAAAATCCTCTTTGGGTCATCGCTGGGTTCGGGAAATTCCTCTATCGATGGAAATTCTTCATCAATTGAATTTGGAGCAGAACCTGTGCTTGCAATATCAGAAACTTCTTCTGGATTATGCTCAGTTTTCAGGAAATCCAGATTTGCTATTGTAGGCTGGTGGTTTGGAAAGGAAATATTTGACTTTTCGAAGGCCTCTATTGCATCATCAATTAATCCTTTTCGGGCATAAATAACGCCAAGACAATACCATGCAGTTGCGTTATCTGGGTCAATCATCAGGGCAGTTTTGTATGACTCAATAGCTACAGAAAGATTGCCTGCCTTGGAGTGTCCCGAAGCCTCAAGTAGACTCTCTGCTAGGCTAGTTCCCATATTCAGTTCGAAGAAATTATGATGAATAAGTATTCGCAACCACCGTAGAGCGACAATTGAAGACTAAGGGACGTTTGTCCGTATCGTGAGTGAGCCAATTGTTGTAATGGGAATATGCGGATCATACGATCTGGACTCGGCGAATGGAAGAATGCTAGAGATGGTGCTCGATGAGTGTAAAGACCTAGGTGCTGAAACGATGATTTGGGATCATGGTTCTCGACCCTTACCTCTGGTTGGTGCGAAGGGATGCTGGGATGATGTTAATGTGAAGGGTTTTCAGGAGATGGCAATTTCTGCTGATGCTTTTGTTCTATCGAGTCCCGAATACCACGGCACTATGAGTGGAGTAATGAAAAACAGCCTCGATTGGATATATTCAAAACATACTTCGGGGAAGGTCTTCGGACTAATCTGCACACTAGGGGGGCAGACTAGCAACAATACGCTAAATCACATGAGGATTGCCGCTAGGTGGATTCATGGGTGGGTTACTCCTGAGCAGATAGCGGTTCCAAACATTAAGGAAGCATTCAATGAAGATGGTTCTCTTGTTAGTGAGGATATCAATAACAGGGTTATCGAGCTAGCATCGTCAATTGTTGAAAACACAACCAAATTGAGAAGGTAGAATGACTTTTGCGACACAAACCACCCAATCATAACTCTCATTGTGATGAATATGCCTGGAGAAATATACCCAGATAGACAGGGAATTGAATGGATTACTACCACCTCCGGTAATATTGAAATAATTATGAAAAAGGATTTGAATTGGTTTGAGAAGAAAGTTGCATACTTTATTGGCGCACCGACGATTGTTCGAAGACCGCTTGATGAGATGAATAGCAAGCTTTGGACGTTGATGGACGGAACGAGGACCTTGGATCAAATCATTATAGAAATGGATCAAATCTTCAAGGAAAATATTGCACCGGTGACAGATAGAGTAACTAGGTCGATTGCAATTTTTGTTGAATCGGGATTAGTATCATTAAATCGAGAAATGATAGATGATCAAAGCGAATAAGCGATATGTTTCACTCATCTTCGATTGATTCTCTTATCCCCTCGTTCATGTTTTCCCTATATCTAGCGGAAAAGAAAATCATCAGCGGGATTACTAATACCAAGAAGAAGCAACCTACTAAAGCCGAGAAACTGTATACGGTCTCTTGGATTGGTTTGAGTTGGAATTGTTCCAATTTTACTAGTTCATGTGATGAATACTCTGATTCGACAAGCATCCCGGTGCTGGATGTAATTTCCCCGTCACTCTCAACCTTGATCTTCCACGTGATTGTCTTTCTTGCCGAATTAATCAATTCACTAGCTTCACTTTGAGCATTTGCAAGGTTCTCACTTTCGAGATATCCCTTACCATTAATCGGGAGATCCAAAGAAACCCGTCCACGTAGTGTCCCACTCCCATTATCTAACTCTATAGAGTGAATTCGACTATATTCGCATGTTTCCATGTATTTCGAATAATCTGAGTTTGGCTCATTGCATATGTAACTCTGGTCCTGTAACCCGAGGCTGGGGGAGTGTGACCAATTCGTTCCCTCGGCTTCAATTGTTAGCGTTGCCCCAGGGGGAGCTCCGTATACGGAAAAATTGACCCAAGTTATCGCTCTATTTGTCGTATAATACCATTGAGCCTGTCCTTCGGATTCAGGCGATATTTCCATTATCTGGTGATCGTTTGTTGTGGTATATGCATAGTACTCAGAGTCTACCGTATTTGAATAAACAGCGTACGAGAGGAGAATGATCAATGTTAATCCTGTACCAACCATGGTGCGTAGCATGTTGGGATTCTTCGAGAGTGATCTCTTCACGATTTTTCGAGTGCCAAGTATTTTTTGAATGCTTGTTGAGGGGCATTAGTGAGATCGGGGCTTCAAAAACGTGTCATCACGGTTAAATACGGTCTGTTGGACGGGCGGCACGCACGGTGTACTCATGACAACATACTACGACGTCCCAGCGGGCCTTCTTATTTCGAGTCTAGCCGAGAAAATGCGGTCGTATGACACGATTTCTGCTCCTGAATGGGCTTCTCAGGTCAAGACGGGGACTCATAAAGAGAGACCTCCAGTTCAGGTCGACTGGTGGCACACTAGAGCGGCTTCGATTCTTAGGAAGGTGGCGATAAAGGGCCCCATAGGCACAAATCGGATTTCACAAGAGTTTGGAGGATCCAAGGATCGTGGAGTGAAGAAGAACAAAGCTGTGGCGGGTTCGAGGAATGTTGCTCGTAAGATTCTCCAACAACTTGCTGAATCGGGACTAATTGAAAATTCTATGAATACTTCTGGCACAGTAAACCACGGAAGGATAATCAGTTCCGAAGGACACAAACTTCTGGATCAAGTAGCACATTCTGTTCGAGGAGAAGCCGAGGAAAGATATCCGGGTTTGGAGAGGTACTGAGGGATTTTATGGCTCGAAACAAACCCTTCGCCAAGAAGAAGCGACTAAACAAGGTGACTAAACAGAACAAGAGAGTTCCTGTTTGGGTAGTCATGAGGACTAATAGAAACACGAATACCCACCCTAAGCGCCATATGTGGCGTCGTTCGAAGCTACAGAGGTGAGTAGATGGCTGAGATAAAGGAAATCACAATACCCCTAAGGGCTGCATGGAAAGTCCCTAGAACAAACAGGGCCAAGAGAGCTATGGCGGAAATAAAAATTCATGTTTCTAGGCACATGAAGAAAACCGAAGATGAGGAAATCTGGATTGACGAGTCAGTTAACCACGCAATTTGGGCTAGAGGGATGCAGAATCCACCTCGCAAGATCAGGGTTGTCTGCACTCGAGAAGAGGGCTTTCCTCTAGAAGTCAAACTATTGGAGGAATAAATATGGGAAACATTAGGCCATCATTCATCAAAACCAGGGCACTGAGACTAGTGGAGATGTATCCGGACCAATTCACTGATGACTTTGACACCAACAAGCACCTTGTCAGTGAGTTCTCAGATGTTGACAACAAAAGAATGCGAAATTGGATAGCAGGTTACATCACCAGGTACAGGCAACGCAGAGTGGACTAACACGCCACACTCATCACCTAGTACGGAGTCGCAATACTATGGGTGAAAGGAGAGAGGACACTCTGCCAAAAATCAATCAAAAAGTCAGCATTGTATTGGTGGAACCGGAACATGACGGCAACATCGGTGCAGTTGCTCGTTCAATGAAGAATTTCGGAATCACCGACCTCAGGGTCGTGGGAAGGGAAGGAGATTGGTCCGAGGAAGCAAGGAGGCGCGCAAAGAATGCTCAGGATGTGCTTGATGGGGCCAGACTTGTAGATTCACTGAGGGGGGCATGTTCAGATTGCTCCTTGGTGATTGGTACATCGGGAAAGAGAGAGGAGGGTGACAAGACTTCTATGAGGCATTTTCTTCTACCTGATGAGCTGCCTCGGAGACTTGAGGAAATCGATGGAAGAATTGCCATCGTGTTTGGACCCGAAGGTAAGGGACTTCTAAACAAGCAGTTACGAATGTGTGATCTACTAGTTACGATACCTTCCTGGGAGGGTTACCCAATACTGAACCTCAGTCATGCTGTGGCCATTATCTGCTTTACATGGTTCATTAATTCGAATAATGGAACGCCCTCTGGTTCTGGGAATAGACTATTGGATCCTGCATTGAGAGATAGATTCCGGGAAGAAGCGATTAGGCTATCCAATATCATCCCTACTAGGGAGCATAAGAGGAAGGGAATCGAGGAAACGCTGATTCGCGTAATTATGAGGGGTTTGCCGAAGGATGATGAAATTCACAGACTAATCGGGATAATCTCAGAGGCCGCTGATTCATTTGAAAACACCGAAACGAGTGATTCATGATTCCCTACACCATGTAGCCCATGACTTGGGCGTCTCTCTTACATGAAAGGAGTGAAGTTGCAATTTGTTTTGGTACGATGACGTGATGTGCTTGTCTACTTGCTCAAATGCCCACTTGGCGAGATTCTCTGCTGTTGGAATAAAGGGAACAAATACTGTTCGATGATTATCGCCCATCAATGACAATGCTTCTATGACTTCATTATCACCTTCGTACACAATGAAGGCATGGTCCACGACATCGTGGATATACTTGGTGAGAATGGATGAGACGTCAGAGAAGTCAATCAGCATCCCCTCTTCTGAAACGCCAGTGTCAGATACTACATCTCCCTCAAACTCTGCTTCCCATCTGTACCTATGACCATGGATGTGTTGACACTTGCTCTTGTGATTCGGTATCCTGTGACCTGTGTCTGTTTCCACCCATCTTCTAATTCTAGTTACCATCATCTACCTCCATCTTGAAGTCGAGACTGGCCGAGTTAATGCAGTACCTTTCCCCTCCGAATTCTAGCGGTCCATCACCAAATACGTGACCCAAATGTGCATCGCAACTTCCACATCTAGCTTCTATTCTTTGCAATCCGGATGTCTTGTCTTCTAACCTTCTGATGCCAGCTTCTGCATGCTCGGAATGGAATGCAGGCCAGCCACATTCTGATTGGAATTTCATCTTAGAATTGAATAGTAAGTGATTGCAGCAAATGCAATGATATTCGCCATCCCGTTCCTCCAAGTTGTACACGCCGGTGTTCGGTCTCTCCGTACCTGCTTCACGAGTTACAAAATATTGGATTCTGGAAAGACGAAGTCGCCACGCAGGATCTCTATCTGAATCAATATTTGGGTGCTTTCCTCTCATTTCAACACCTCGTATTTCTTCTGTTCTAATTGGGCGTTTGCTAATGCTGCTTCCCAGCCTTCTACGTATTGGACTGGGTCCTCCCTACCAATTTCGTGGAAGGCCAGAATCCTCTCAACATCAGAACCGGACTTCCCTGAGCTACGACCCATGTCGTCTGGATTATAGGATGTATTTGTGTTACTGAAAACTGTCTCGAAGTCCAAATCAAGGGACTCAATGGAATCAATTGCATCTACGAGGATGGTTGCCTTGTTCCCATCTATGTATGGGAGGTGAAATGAAATACGCTCACTCCCCCAGTTGCCAACTGAAAATGCCTTCTCGAGAACTCTGTAAAACTCTGGCCTACAATCAGGATATATTTCATGATCTCCGCTATGAACTCCCAGGGCTATGGTTACGTCGGTTTGCTCGCTATTCGAGATACTTAGTGCGTGACCATACAATATGGACGAAAAGATTGCATTTCTGTTGGGCACAACAGTCTGCATCATCTGTTCGGACTCGTAATGCCCCTCAGGAACTGATATTTCGTCACTTGTCAAAGCAGAAATTAGTGTACTCATGGCAGATTTTAGGTCAATTACCTGGTGTTCAACAGTAATTCCGTTATTTCGGAGGTATTCGATATTCGCCTTGGCTCTGGATATCTCTAACGAGTGCTTTTGGCCGTAGTCATAAGACAGACAAGATATATTATACCCATTAGCTAGCATTCTCATCAGTAGTGCTGTGCTGTCCATCCCCCCTGAGAGTGACATCAATGCTCGCAAATTAGAGCGCCCCTATCCACTTATGGGTCTGAAGACTAAGCCTCCAACCAGGGTTGCTCTTCACAACTGTCTCAACTTGTTTGAATGATCTACCGTTTTGCTCTACTGAGTCATCCTCGATGTAGCATGGTTGTATGAAGTGATGAATGAATCCAGACTTCAAATCGTCATACATTCCCATGTCCTGACCGCAATAGACTACTTTCAACTCGTCCCCAGTTCTTTGCTTGATTGATACATTTGGATAGAGTTGGTCCTTTGGACTAATGCAAATCCAGTCGATTATAGGATCGATAGGAAGAGTACCATTTGACTCAATAGAGAGAGTGAGCCCGTAACCTTTCAGAGCAGACCCAATAGTCGAGATATCTTGCATTGCTGGCTCTCCGCCGGTGAAAATAACTCTCGCACAATTGAATGATAGGACCCTGTGTACTATTTCATCCAAATCCATCTGTTCGAATTTCATGAAGTCGGTGTCACACCAGTCACAGCAAAGGTTGCAATTCCCAAATCTAACGAATACATGAGGCACCCCTACGTGGAACCCTTCGCCCTGAACAGAATGGAAGATCTCGACAATAGGATATTTCGGCAATTATTCACCCCTTGATTGGATTGGAACGAATTAACTGAAGTAGCTCGGTTCTAGCCTCGGATTTGTCAAAAAAGACACCCCTCATTGAACTGGTTGTCATTACTGCGTCCTGCTTATTCACGCCGCGACACTTCATACATCCATGCTGGGCCTCAATAATCACCGCGCAACCAAGTGGTTTGAGGATTGACTCCAGGTCATTTGCTACAGACTGAGTGATTCTTTCTTGGTTCTGAAGTCTCTTTGAGTGCATGTCTATAAGACGAGCAAGCTTGCTAATCCCCACTATTCTGTCCACAGGAATATATGCTACATGACCACGACCAGAAAATGGCTGGAGATGATGCTCGCAGGTGCTCTGGAATTCAATATCCCTTAGTAGCACTATACCATCATAACCCTCGGCGTTGAATGTTGAATCGAGAATTTCTTTTGCATCATTAGAGTACCCAGAGAATATCTCATCGAATGAATCGATAACCCTCTCAGGAGTATTTTGCAAACCTTCCCTGAGACTATTTTGGCACTTCTCGATATACCTGACTAATACCTCTACTGCTTTCACTGCATCATTCCTCTCAGGATGAGTCATTCTCCCAACCTCCCATGCCTTTGGTCAATGTCGTCGAGTTGATCCAGCAGCTTCCTGCATGCGGTTCTGATTGCATCGGCTAGGCTAACGAACTTCTTCGAATCACCTATGTGCTCCTTCAAGTCTTCAACGATTTCATTTGGCATGTCAAGGCTAATCTTGGGCATGTTTTGGCCATAACAGAAAGCAATATAATATTACTGCAGTATTACTACAGTATTATTTTCTCATATTCTCTACTTTTCCATCAAGATCGGGATAAGCCACATCTAGGGATTCGGCCCGAGCCTTTAGGTTCCTCAATTGATCGGTAGCTTCGTTCTCAGATACTCCCTGGGAAAGTAAGCTTAGGAGTAATGTTAACCCTCCCTGAATCGTTCCTGCATCCAGAAAAGCATCATTAGATATTTCCCCAGTAGCCCTAAGCACCTCTAGTGTGTCCCTAATGAAATCTCGTTCAGATTCAATATCGCCCATGCAAGTCCGATCAAGTTTCACAAATCTATCCAATGATGTAATCATAGTTATGCGAGTTAGGGGCCCTTTTTGATGATTCTCACACCGACGATTCAACCAGTTCGATGAGCACGCCGCCAGCTGATGAAGGGTGGACAAACGCTATTCTATGACCCTCGGAACCCATAACGGGATTTTCAGAGACCATTCTAACGCCCATTTCTGTCAATTCAGTAATTGTAGACTCTATGTCTTCTACATTGACAGCAATCTGTTGAACCCCTGGCCCGTGGCGTTCAATGAAGCGACCAACTGGTGATTCATCTCCTAATGGTTCTAGGAGTTCTATGCGAGTGCGTCCTCCACCTTCCATGTACCTGATTTTTACTCCTTGCTCTTTGTTAATTTGGTCAATGGAAGGTGAAAATCCCAATATAGACCACAATTCTTCAGAATTATCTAGCGAATTTGTCGCTATACCAATGTGATTAACACTGCCATCTGTCATTCAAACACCACTTGGGGCAAACCATGTTCCGAATTCTTCCCTCAAAATTGTGTTGACTTCGCCAACCGTAGCCTCTGCTTTGACAGCCGAAATAATTGGATTCATCACATTTGACCCGTTTCTGCAGCACTTCCTTAATTCATCGAGAGTATTGTTGACGGAATGTTCATCCCTTTTTGTCTTCATTTCAATTAACTGGGCAATCTTGTCTTTAGCCTCAGTTGAATCTAAGATTAGGCCCTCGAAATCTGTGCGCTCCTCATCAACATGAGTGTTCACACCAACAACATGCTCCTGCCCACTTTCTATTCTTTTCAGTTGATCCCATGCACTTTCATGGATCATACGCTGTTGAAGACCTGCTTTCACACAATCCATCGCGCCGCCCATCGTTTCAATATCATTGATTATGGAGCGGGCTTGGAGAATCAGATCATCGGTCGTTTTCTCGATTGTTGATGACCCTCCCAGTGGGTCCACATGCTCGGATATTCCTAATTCCTCTGCGATAATCTGTTGTGTTCTCAGTGCAAGTCTTACAGAACTTTCTGTTGGCAGCCCCAGAGCTTCATCGAAACTGTTTGTGTGTAGAGACTGAGTCCCGCCGAGAACTGCTGAAAGTGCCTGGTATGCCACTCTAATCGCATTATTCATAGGTTGTTGGGCTGTCAATGTAACTCCTGAAGTCTGTGTATGGAATCTCAACTGTGAAGATTTAGGATTCTTCGGAGTGAACTCTTCTTCAACTAATTCGTACCACAACTGCCTAGCAGCGCGGAACTTGCTTATCTCTTCTATGAAGTTGTTGTGGCATGCGAAGAAGAATGACATCCGAGGGGCAAAATCATCTATTTGCATTCCAATTTCAATTGCCTTACGGGCATAGAAAATTGCATTGGACAGAGTTAGAGCTATTTCCTGTGGCGCTGTGCATCCTGCCTCCCTCATGTGGTATCCGCTAATTGAAATCGTGTTCCATCGTGGAGCGTTTGATTTGCACCAAGACATAAGATCTGTTGTTAGTCTAATTGATGGCTCTGGGGGGAAGATGTAGAGCCCCCTAGAAATATACTCCTTTAGAATGTCATTCTGAATAGTACCGGATAAATTTACAGTTGCTACTCCTTGCTCTTCAGCGACAGCAGCATACAAGGCTAGTAGTGTTGTTGCTGGGGCATTGATTGTCATAGAAGTAGAAATTGAACCCATATCGATGTCAGCGAATAGCACCCTCATATCGTGAATCGAGTCGATGGGCACACCAACCTTTCCGACCTCGCCAGATGAAAGGGCATCATCGGAATCAAGTCCTAGTTGAGTTGGCAAATCAAAGGCTATTGACAGCCCTGTCTGACCACTGTCCAGTAATTTCTTGAACCTATTGTTGGTATTTGTTGGTGAAGAGAAACCGGCATATTGCCTCATTGTCCAAAGTCTTTCAGTATACATCCCTGGATGGATTCCACGGCGGTAGGGGGGATTTCCCGGGGAGTCGGAAATGGAATTTTCCCCGCTATCGGATATTTTTTCCACGAATTGTCCAGACGGTTACGACCCATGAACCATTCTCAACATTCACCTACGTACGGTGTATGCTTCAACGATCTTTTCCAACGAAGACAATTGCTCTTCATCGATTATTCCCTCACTAAGTTTTTCATTGATAAATTCCTTTGCTTCCTTGATAGTCTGCCTCTCACCTCTAGCCCAGATAGTTGCTAGAAGATTTGAACGGTGCTCTTCTTCAATTCCGATGTTCACTAGCAGCCCTCGCATTTCGTACTTGTATTCCATATGCCTACTTCGATCCAGCCTTCTTGCCCTATTTGCCGGTTGGTAAGATGAGTTCCTGTTTCGGAATTTCCTCTGCGGTTTCTTAGGGGCCTCCTTAGGGGTGGTTGGTTGTACCTTTACTGTCGGATTTTTCGCTTTCTTAGCTGCTAGAGATGCTTTGAGCATGCTGTCTTGAATAATTTGCCTAGCTTTCAGACTCTTCCCCGAGTCTCCTAGAGACTCTTGTTTTGCTTTCTTTTCAAGGCCTATTTCCTTCCGGCTCTTCCCACCCAGTAATTGTTCCTGAAGAATGTCTTCTTCGGGTTTCTCGGTGTCTGGTTTCTGCTCTTCTACGGAATCCTCTACGATGGGGGTTATTACAGGTTCTACTATTGGTTCGGCGACGGTTTCTACAACCTCTTGTACCGTAGGAGGACCAATGGGACTAACTTGGGGAGTCCGTTTTGCTCCGGGTACGGAAGGAGGTTGAATCTGCGCCCTACCTTTTGGAGGCGAGGCCCTAGTTGATTTGGTGGGTCTGGATTTCTGAGGGGATTGTGGTACTGATCCGAAAACGTTCTTCGGGGCTGCCTTCTTCCTCCTCCTCCTCTGCACTATCTAATCAATCCTCAAACCGGCGGTTGGACGGACTCTCATAAGAGTTCGTGATTTATCAGTCCCATAGGACTGCAGTATTGTCTGTTCTCAAAACAGGGTCAATACCGCTATCCATGATTTTGGTTTCTATCCCGCATTCAAACATACGCCTACCTAGTTCTGCAATCATTGTCCCATTATCGATACAAAATGTCTTGTCGGGCCAGAAACATCTGGCGCCTCTTTCTTCACACATTATTTCCCCCATCTCTCTTAGTCTTTCATTGCAAGCAACGCCTCCGCCGAGGAGTAACTCTGACTTTCCAGTATGGGCCAATGCCCTCTCAGCAACTTCAATACAAGTAGCAAAAGAGTGCTCCTGGAGAGACCAACATACGTGTTCTAAAGAATTGCCCTCGGATATTTTTTGAGTAGCAGAAGTCAGTATTCCGGAGAATGCCAGATCCATTCCGTGAACGCCATATGGGAGAGTCAATCCCTCTAGGGCATGGATGCCCTTACTGGGATGAACCAATGCGAGTTTCTCAATCTCGGGACCGCCGGGGAATGGAATTCCCTGAGTTCGGGCAAACTTGTCAAGCATATTTCCTATACCAATATCCAATGTCTCACCAAGAACTCTATACTTGCCATCTGCTCTAGCAATAACCTGTGTATTTCCACCACTTACATAGAGAAGTACCGGATCAATACAGCCTGTCTGATTGCGACCAATTTCGATATGAGCAACACAGTGGTTTACACCCAGAAGAGGGACCGAGAGTCTAGTTGCAAGTGTTCTAGCAACTGATGCTCCTACTCGCAAGCATGGGCCGAGTCCTGGACCCTGACTAAAAGCCACTGCAATAACTGAATCCCATGTGAAATTATCACTACTAGATAGCCTATCGAGGAGAAATGATGTTGATTCAGAATGATGATCAGCAGCTTCTCGAGGGTGGATTCCGCCCTCTTCAGGACGAAATAGCGATGAAAATGAGGGAAACAATACACCATCGATGCTGACTCTCCCGAATGAGAATGTGTGCGCAGTGCATTCGATGCCTAGGATTATGCCTCCCATAAGCCTCCCATGAGCGCGAGTTCTTTCAACTATCGGAATCTCCAAAGACCATGAGGACACTATTGTATAACTGTGGTGAAGTAGCACACCTGTCAACTGGTGATGATGAATGTCCTCTATCGGGCAATAGGCTATTGGATAGAAGTTCACTGGTTTATCCACCTGGAATGGGCATCATTATTGACTCAGGGATGATACTGAAGATTGCCCCCATGCAAGAGTTAATTGCAGAATTTGCCCCATGGTATCCGACAAAGAATGAAGATCAAAATATCAAGGTAATCGATGTCGGGGGTAAGGCTGTAGTTCCAGGGTTCGTAGACAGTCATACACATCTAGTTTGGTCAGGAGATAGGGCAAATGAGCTAGCAATGAGGATCACGGGCAAGTCCTACAAAGAAATTGCCCATTCGGGAGGTGGGATAATGAAGACTGTCAATATTACCAGAAGTGCCCCCAAAAAACAACTAGTAGATGGTGGAATCAGGCGTTTGGAGACTGCATTGAGTAGTGGGACCACGTCATTGGAGGCAAAGAGTGGTTATGGATTAGATTTGGATTCCGAGATAAAACTACTGGAGTCCATTTCGGATATTGACAGATCTACACCTTGTGATGTTCGCTCTACATGGCTGGGGGCTCATGACTTTCCTCCCGAAATGACTCGTGGGCAGTACGTAGAACATCTCATCTCCGAACAATTACCTGTAATTTCTGAATTGTCCTTAGCAAATTGGGTTGATGTTTTCTGCGAGGATGGTTGGTTCTCAATTGAGCAAACTGAAGATATTGTGACTGCTGCAAAGTCATTCAATCTAGGTTCGAGGCTTCATGTTGACGAATTCGCAGATAGTGGAGGCCTACAACTGGCTTCCGATCTTGGTTCAGTTAGTGCCGATCATGTTGCTTGCTCTAATGATGATTCTAGAATCAGTGCCGCTGAGTCTGGTACTGTGCAGACATTTCTCCCCGGAACTCCTTATGTCTTAGGTAAAAATCTTGATCTTCCTATTAAGAAATGTATTGAAGAGGATTGGCCGTTTTCATTAGCGACTGATTTCAACCCCAATTGCCCCATCACGTCTCTGCCCCTTATTGGTAGCATTGTAACCCACCGGATGGGGATCGATCCAATTGCTGCGCTCGCAGCAGTAACAAGAAACCCAGCCACTACAATGTTCCAAGAAAATGATGGTGTCCGAGGAGTAATCGCAGAAGGAAGAGTTGCTGACATAAATGTACTTTGGTCTTCGTCGGCCGATTCATGGTGTCAAACACCAGGATCATCTCCAGTAAAATTCACCTTCAAGAATGGTAGTATTGTAAATTCCAATAAGGTTTATTGATACGGTTAAATATATTTTATGACATTCATACAATGATTGTCAATAATCAATGTTATCAGAGCCATTGGAAAATGATTAGGCACGTGAATCGATATTTCTCCGATATTTTCGCAATGTTTCTTACCGATAACCTACGTTATCAGAAATATTTTTCACTGGGATAAGCTAAGATGACTCGCAGTACTGCGTTTATTGAAAAAAGTGGATTATTTGCATAAAACCCCCTATAGATGTGAAATGTTGAAGGCATGAGTCTAGTGGAGAGGGCATGACTCTGGAATACAGTGGGTTCTGTATGAAATGCAAAACATACGTTTCTATCAATGGTCCGAAGGAGATCGTGATGAGCAATGGCAGAACACGAGTTGCAGGAGAATGTTCCAACCAAGGATGTGGTGGCCGCATCTCCAAGATTGTATCATAACTATTCAGAATGATTCTTGAGTGAATGGCAATTCGAAGGAGGGCCGGGCTCGTGGTCTAGGGGTTATGACGTCGCCTTGACATGGCGAAGATCGCAGGTTCAATTCCTGCCGAGCCCACCAAT